>Ga0207701_10000075_pt1 | contig 86058 bp, 74 predicted proteins | sample KBSSwiSSwithPhiX_FD_184294 | JGI IMG/M metagenome (GOLD analysis project Ga0207701, IMG submission 184294) | Switchgrass rhizosphere bulk soil microbial communities from Kellogg Biological Station, Michigan, USA, with PhiX - S5 (SPAdes) (version 2) | ecosystem: Environmental > Terrestrial >...
GATATTTGTCAGTTGTGTGTTGTAATAACTGGCATTATCCTCCCAGGGCAGCATCCGTTCGCCAAAATGTTTAAACGCCGGGTGTTTGACTATGTCCCCGATAAAATTACTGGTTGTTAAATGCTCATTATTTGCATGCGCATTCATATTCGCGTTCCTATCCATTTGTGTCAGCTCTGTCTCGTTACTATCAGGCAAAACCGCCTCTTGCCCGGTACAGTTTGCAGGAAATATTATCACCCACAACAAAAGTCGTGTACAAAAAAAATTCAACCACGACTGTCCGCGAACAACCAATCTTAATTTGTGTCTTAACATTCCTGGGTCCATAAAACAATTTGAAATGTTTAACAAAGCTACCAATATACTGTGCCAGGAAATAACAAAAACGAAATAAGTAGTTACGAAATTCAAATATCAAATGGAGTGTAGAAATGTTTCTCTTACCCTAATTCTTCGGTTTTTGTCGTCACTAAACATGCGACCCGCGTGGCCTAATTTGTAAAAGGGAATCATCACCAGGTTCTTAAAATAACAGGGAAAATCGGTCAGATGTAAAATAAGCTGGTTTCATTCGATACCTACCCGAATCAAACGAATGGGCATTTTCTACTGAAGATGGCTAACTATTTCGAGCGTGGTGCATAAGCGCCATTTTCGATCCATGTGATCCATGCTTTTTTAAATTCTGCATGGCTGATGGGTGGAGCAGGACGACCTTCACCCATATCCCATCCGACCTTAACCAAACCGTCATCAGCATGTTCGATCAATTGCTTTAACGTTTTATTCCCGTTTGTTTTTGGATTCACTAATTGTTTCGCCAGTTGATTCGGCGTTTTCCCCTCGAAAACCATTTTCATATTTGAAGGAGGCAGGTGCCAGTCCGGATGACCGGGCGGTTTATTCAACCCTTCGAGGTTCGTGGGCTGATGGCAATTTGAACATTTCATAGCATAAACTCCTTTACCGTCTTTACCCCTTCGCGGCAGCATGGAGTGGATGTGACTGTCGTCGCCCTGTAAAGGTGTATCACCTGATGGATGACAATTCATACAGCGGGGACTCATTAAAACCTGGTATACATCCATAAATGCTTTAACCGATGCGATACTGTCTTTAATGACAGTCTTTTTCTTCGTTATGCGTATTATTGCGGATTCATCTCTAAATCCAAAATTCATGAATACAACTATTGAAATTATTATTGCTAAAACTGCACTTGTCTTAGTAGGCAGTGAGTATTGTCTTCTGTTTTGATACATAATAATTGAATTAACTTTTTCAAGTCGTAAGAATTAATCTTATCCTTTCTTGCGCTGCATCTCCGCTGCAAGGTGAATGGCACTACGAATTCTCAGGTAGGTCCCACAACGGCAAATATTACCAGCCATTGCAGCGTCAATGTCCTGGTCCGTCGGGTTGCTATTTTCCCTGAGCAGAACTGCCGCTGACATGATCTGGCCCGATTGGCAATATCCACATTGAGGAACGTCCAGTTCTATCCAGGCCTTTTGCAAAGGATGATCGCCCGCTTCTGACAAGCCCTCGATAGTAACAACTTGTTGTCCTATGGCACGGCTCACTTTTGTAACACAGGAGCGAACAGCTTCACCGTTCAGGTGAACAGCGCATGCACCACATTGGGCCATGCCGCAGCCATACTTTGTTCCGACAAGACCAAGCGTGTCCCTGAGCACCCAAAGTAAAGGCATATCCGGATCTACATCTACGTTGTAGGATTTCTTATTAATATTTAATGTGAGCATAACTAATTTATAAATGATGAACAAATGTTTAATTAAAATGCGCGACGTGTATTCAGTTGCGGACCATATGGCTGTTGATATAATCTTTTGCCCGCGGCTTTGTACAATGCATTTGCTACTGCGCCGAAAACAGGGGGGAAGGGTGGTTCTCCTAATCCTGTAGGGTCAATATCATTCTGCACAAAATGCACTTCGATCTTTTTTGGTGCTTCGTGCATGCGAATAATTCGGTACCGATGGAAATTATTTTGTTCTGCAGCGCCATTCTTGTGAGTCAGTCCGCCATAAAAGGCATTTCCGATTCCATCAACAACGGCACCCTGAACCATATTTGTTGCCGCATCAGGATTTACCACAATTCCACAATCCATAGCACTGAACACCCTTTCAACATAAGGCTGTCCGTTTGTCATTATCATATCCACAACATGGGCTGCATAAGAGTTATGGCAAAAATAAGCGGCAACACCACGGCTGTATTTTTTATTTTCCGGCTTATTCCACCCGGATTTTTCCCTGACAAGCTGCAATACACCCGCATACCGGTCGGCGTCATAATCATTGTTTTTGCCTACAGGATTCTCTTTGGCCCGTTTCAAAAGTTCTAACCTGAAATCAATCGGATCTTTTCCCATCGCCTCTGCCACTTCATCTAAAAATGATTGCTCGGCAGCAGCATTGAAGTTTGATCGCGGAGCCCTGAAAGCCCCGATGGTAATATTAGAAGGTATCTGCCAACCTTCAGCAAGATAATTATCAACAGCACCTGCAGGAAACCTGTTTGCATGAATTGGATGCTCGGGAATGCCGCCACCATTTACATGAAACGCAATCAGCTTTTTATTCGAATCCAGCGCAGCACGATAAGTAGCCGTGTACATAGGACGATAGATACCGTAGGTCATATCGTCTTCGCGGGTGTATATGAGCTTGACAGGAGCTTTTACTTTTTTAGAGATAAGCGCTGCTTCATAGAGATAATGTCCATACGCTCTTCGACCAAAACCCCCACCCATACGGGTCATTTGAATCTCAATCTTATCGGCCGGCAGGTTTAACAATTTTGCAAGAGTAGGTTCTGACCAACCCGGAGCTTGCAGAGGTCCGGCCACTAAGGCTTTTTCATCCGTAACATGGGCGAAGAAATTTATCGGCTCCATGCAGTTATGTGCCAAAAACGGTGCATTATAAGTGCGTTCGATGACCTGGGCCGCATTCTTAAAAGCCGTTTCGGGATCACCGTCTTTTCTTAGCTGCTCAGCTGGTTGTTTTGCATATTCCTGCATTTTTGCAAATTGAGCAACTGTACTTTCAAGCTCTCCCGGAATAATAACTTCCTTTTTTCCACCCCTGCCCGCAACAGTTTCTTTCATATCTCCGGCCGGCTCCCATGTTACTTTTAATTTTTTGCGGGCATTCATCACTTCCCATGTATTATTACCTACCACGACCAACAAATCATTGAAAGTTCGGGTATCGAAACCGCCCTGCTCGAAACCATCGTCGTATAATTTAAGAGTGAACACATCTTTGACACCGGGCATTTGCAGGGTTTGAGACGCATCAAAAGATTTAAGTTTCATCCCGAAAGCAGGTGGATGTTCAATCATGGCAATGAGCATTCCTTCCTGATTATAATCCATTCCAAAAAGAGGCTTGCCGGTAACGATTTTCAATCCTTCTACATTCTTCTTGGAGTTTCGCACTACATTAAAATTCTTTACATCTTTCAACTTTACCTCTTTTGGAATTGGAATGCCAGAAGCTTTTGAAGCAAACTCTCCATACGTTCCTGCCCGGTTCGTTTTAGCATGAAACAGCACTGCCCCTTTAGTTGTTATTTCTTCCACAGGTACACTCCATGTTTGAGCGGCGGCTTCCTTCAACATCTGTCGTGCTGCTGCCCCGGCTTCGCGGAGTGGTTTCCAATACATTCTCACCGAATTACTTCCGCCGGTAAATTGCGGCCCTAACTTCACGGTATCGTGCGGCCCCATTTCTACCACTACTTTTTGCCATTCTGCGTCCAACTCTTCAGCTATAATCATTGGGAGCGAGGTCATCACGTTTTGACCGAATTCCGGATTAGGGTTAAGAATTTTTATAACATTATCAGGCGTGATTTTTATATACCCATTTAGTTCATGCCATTGTTCGGGTAAATCAAACATTTTTATTTTATCGTCTTGCCCGAATTCTGACAACCACCTAAAACTTATCATCAAGCCGCCTCCAGCCAGTGCTGTTGATTTTAGAAATGAGCGCCTGCTATAATTAATCTTGTTGTCTCCCATTTTTAAAATTTTTAATGTTAACCAATTGTGTACGGCCCAATAGTTCCATTTTTTCTATTCGGTTGAGTGTACATGATCTTTTATAGATGGTAAGTTGTACTACTGTTTTCAAACAACTTAAAGTTAGAATCATGTAATCATTTGCAGTTCGCATTTCCAAACCAAAAGCTACGAAAATCAAATACCGGGCCTTTTTCAATCACGCGCCTCCTCCACGGTTCAGCTGTGAGAAAAATGGCTGTTCATAAAAACGCTTCCCTGTAGCTTTATACAATGCGTTGGCTAACGCCCCGAAAACGGGCGGAAATGCGGGTTCGCCCAGGCCGGTAGGATCAATGTCATTGGGTACAAAATGAACGTCGATGGATTTTGGTGCCTCGCCATGACGAATCATCCGATACGAATGAAAGTTGTTCTTTTCCGGAACGCCGTTCTTAAACGTCATAGATCCATACAGTGCGTTTCCAATGCCATCTACAATCGAACCTTCTGCAAGGTTAATAGCTGCATCGGGATTTACTACAACGCCGCAATCAATGGCACAACATACCCTGGGTATTATCAGCTTACCATTTTCAAGTTTCACATCGAGCACTTCCGCAACATAGGTATTATGGCAGAAATATGCGGATACACCTCTATGGACACCTGTTTGTGACTTTCCCCACCCGGATTTTTCACGAACCAGTTTTAATACTCCGGCCAATCGACCCGCATCATAATCATTTTCCTTACCTACTGGATTCTTCGCGGCTCTATCCAACAATTCAAGACGGAATGCTATTGGATCTTTTCCTGCGGTCTCTGCTACTTCGTCAAGAAAACTCTGTTCGGCGGCAGCGATGAAATTAGATCGTGGGGCACGGAACGACCCAGTGGTGATGTTAGAGTTTATCGTCCAACTTTCGGCTAGATAATTATCGACAGCTCCTGCAGGAAAGCGATTTTCCTCCAACGGACTTTCCGGAATGCCACCGGCTTTTAACTGGAATGCGATCAGATTTTTATTCGCATCCAAAGCCGCCCGGTATTTTGCGCTGTAGGCAGGGCGATAGATGCCTGAGGTCATATCGTCTTCACGGGTATATACAACTTTAATCGGTAAATCGAGCTTTTGAGAAATGAGGGCTGCTTCAATCATCCAATGCGCATAGGATCTGCGCCCAAATCCGCCACCAAGGCGGGTTAGCTGAATGTCAATTTTCTCGACCGGAATTCCCAATCGTGATGCAAGTGTTCTTTCTGTCAACTCCGCCTTTTGCATCGGGCCCGCCAGTTCCGCTTTTTCAGATGTTACGTGTGCAAAAAAGTTCATCGGTTCCATGCAGTTGTGAGCAAGGAAAGGAGCTGTATAGGTGCGTTCAATTATATGTGGCGCATTTTTAAATGCTGTTTCGGGATCTCCATCCTTACGCACGACCTCTGCTGGTTTCTCCATCATCTCCGCCATTTTTCTCTTATGATCTGTTGTGCTTTCCAAACCTGCGGGAACAGTCACGGTAGAAGGTGCGGTACCTCCAAAGGCATTCCTTTTTATTGTATGTTCCGGTTTTGTCTCCCATTCGATTTTCAGTTTTTTCTTAGCATTCATTACTTCCCAGGTCGTTTTGCCCACAATAGCCACCACTTCGGGGAACTGGCAGGTATCAAAAAACTCTCTTACATAGTCATCCTCTAAAACCTTAATCGGAAAAACGTCTGTTATTCCAGGCATTATCCTGGCAACAGAATCGTCTACCGATTTTAATTTCATACCGAACGCCGCCGGATGAACGATCATTGCAATAAGCATGCCTTCACGTTGCGTATCTATTCCGAAGAGCGCCTTGCCACTTACAATTTTTGGAACATCTAAATTTTTTCGGGATGTACCGATAATTTTGAAATCTTTTTTATCCTTAAGCTTTACTTCTTTCGGTACCGGGATTTTCGCAGCAGCTGATGCCATAGCACCGTAACCTGCAGACTTACCGCTTTTTTTGTGGTGAAGCGTACCTGTTTCAGTAGAGATCTCTTCTACCGGTACCGCCCATGCTGCAGCTGCAGCTTCGCGAAGCATTTGCCGTGCAGTTGCTCCTGCAGTTCTGAGCGTTTTCCAACTTGTTCGAATGGCCTGACTGCCGCCGATAAATTGCCGGGTATATAATTTCGTATTTAGAGGCGCCTGTTCTACAATGACATCTTTCCAATTGACATCAAGTTCCTCGGCCACGATCATCGGCATGGAGGTTTTCACATTTTGTCCTCCTTCAGGATTTGGAGACATGATAGTGACAATACCATTTCCGGCAATTTTCAGAAAGCCATTCAACTCGGCTAAATCATTGGGCAAACCCGTGTTATTTTTCGGGTCGATAGCGAAAGAGTTCAACCAGGAAAAGTTTATCATCAACCCTCCCCCCGCAAGGGCAGAGGCTTTGAGAAAGGCTCGTCTGCCGATAGAAGTACGTTGTTGTTTCATAACCGGAAGTTCCGTTAGTAATCACAACTTTTATTCTGACAACTAACAGGCTTTCCAAAACTCAAAAAGCCCGTTTATTATTCAGCCGCAACGCCTCATTCAGGTAGGGCTGATCATAGTACCGCTTCCCGGTATTTTTATAGATCGCATTGGCTACGGCCCCAAATACCGGCGGGAAAGGCGGTTCGCCAAGTCCTGTTGGATCAATATCATTCTGTACGAAGTGCACCTCTATTTTCTTTGGAGCTTCTTTCATGCGGATGATCCGGTAGCGATTAAGATTATTTTGTTCTGGCGCACCCTCTTTATGTGTTAATCCTCCATAAAAGGCATTTCCTATTCCATCAACAACGGCTCCCTGTACCATATTAGTAGCTGAATCGGGGTTTACTACGATACCGCAATCCACCGCACTGAAAACCCTTTCAACATAAGGTTGCCCATCTCTTTTGACAACATCCACTACATGCCCAGCATATGAATTATGACAGAAATAAGCTGCCACACCACGGCTGTACTTCTTATTCTCAGGTTTATTCCAACCGGATTTTTCTTTCAATAATTTCAAAACGCCGGCATATCGGTCAGCATCATAATCGTTGTTTTTACCAACCGGATTTTCTTTGGCACGTTTCAACAATTCAAGTCTGAAATCTATTGGGTCTTTGCCCATCAGTTCTGCCAGCTCATCTAAGAAGGATTGCTCTGCAGCTGCATTAAAATTGGATCTCGGCGCCCTGAATGCTCCGATTGTTATGTTTGATGGGATCTCCCAACCTTCAGCAAGGTAATTATCAACTGCACCGGCAGGGAATCGGTTTGCATGAACAGGATGTTCAGGAATGCCGCCGCCTTTGACATGAAAAGCAATTAAATTTTTATTTGCATCCAGGGCAGCCCTGTAAGTGGCCGTATACATAGGACGATAGATCCCATAAGTCATATCATCTTCACGACTGTAAACAAGTTTGACAGGAGCTTTTACTTTCTTAGAGATAAGCGCCGCTTCTGTAACATAATGTCCGTATGCTCTGAGACCAAACCCACCACCCATCCGGGACATTTGAATTTCAATTTTATCGGCCGGAAGGTTTAAAATTTTTGATAGTGTAGGTTCTATCCAGCCCGGTGCCTGGTGGGGTATCACAATCAAGGCTTTTTCATCCGTAACATGGGCGAAGGAATTCATAGGCTCCATGCAGTTGTGTGCCAGAAAAGGAGCGGTGTAAGTGCGTTCTAAAACCTGGGCCGCATTTTTGAATGCCGTTTCCGGGTCTCCATCTTTTCGAAGTTGCTGAGCTGGTTTCTTTGAATACTCAGCCATTTTTGCTAGTTGGATGCTCGTACTTTCAAGCCCGGCAGGAACAATAACTTCTCTTTTACCACGCATGCCTCCAATGGTTTCCTTGGTCTCGCTGATCGGTTCCCAGGTTACTTTTAGTTTTTTACGGGCATTCATTACTTCCCAGGTGGTATTGCCCACCACTACCAGCAAATCATTAAATGTTCGTGTGTCAAAACCGGCTTGTTCATATCCCTCTTCATACAATTTCATGCTAAAAACATCCTTGATGCCGGGCATTTTTAAGGCTTCAGATGCATCAAAAGATTTAAGTTTCTTCCCGAAAGCAGGTGGATGTTCAATCATCGCAATCAGCATTCCTTCATGTGTATAGTCCAATCCAAAAAGAGGTTTGCCGGTTACGATTTTTAAACCTTCTACATTTTTCTTTGAGTTTCTTACAATATTAAAATTCTGAGCATCTTTCAGCTTTACCCCTTTGGGAATGGCTAAACCCGAAGCTTTTGATGCAAAGTCGCCATAGTTTCCTGATTTACCACTTTTCTCATGATAAAGCATTCCTGCTTTAGTGGTCACTTCGTCCGCAGGTACACTCCATGTTTGAGCTGCGGCCTCTATCAACATATGCCGGGCAGCAGCCCCCGCATCGCGGAGTGGTTTCCAATACATCCTCACAGAATTGCTTCCGCCGGTAAATTGCGGCCCTAATTTTACATTATCGTGTGGCCCCATTTCTACCACTAGTTTTTGCCAGTCTGCATCCAACTCTTCACCTACAATCATCGGGAGTGACGTCATCACATTTTGCCCAAATTCCGGATTTGGGCAGAGTATTTTTATGATATTATCCGGTGTTATCTTGATATAGCCGGTTAATTCATACCATTGTTCGGGCAGATCAGCGTCATTTATTTTATCCTCGAGGCTGAGCCGGGACCACCCACGGAAGCTGATCATAAGACCGCCACCTGCAAGCATTGATGATTTAAGAAATGAACGCCTGCTATGTACAGTTATATTTTTTTCCATTTTTTATTCTTTGAATTTTAGGAATAGTTCTTTGTACTATGATATTATTTCTGTTTTGCTGCTGATTTGATGGCATCCCTTATCCGCAAGTAAGTACCACAGCGGCAAATATTTCCGGTCATTGCAGTCTCAATTTGAGCTTCAGTTGGATTGGGGTTGGTTTTTAACAACGCCGCTGCAGACATTATCTGCCCCGTTTGACAATAACCGCATTGCGCGACATCATGCTCCAGCCAGGCTTTCTGAACAGGATGATCTCCGTTTGCAGAAAGGCCCTCGATAGTTGTAATCGACTTAGTCCCGATTGCAGTAACCGGTAGCTGGCAGGAACGAACAGCCGCTCCGTCGAGGTGAATAGTACAAGCGCCACAGGCGGCAACACCACAACCATATTTGGTCCCTGTCAAATTGAGGTGTTCCCTCAAAACCCAAAGTACCGGCGTCATGGGATCCACATCAACATTTTTGGTTTCTCCGTTAATTTTTAAATTATAAGTAGCCATAGCAACAATTTTTAAGAATTAATATTATCAGTTAAGTCTTTCTAAGGGCTTTTACCGCTGCAGGAGTGATAGTGCCGGATATCTTATTACCCCAGCTATTGCGAATATAATTGAGCACATCAGCTATTTGTTCATCGGTCAGATAAGGTTGGGGAGCCATGATAGCGTTATATTTTTTCCCATTTACTACCACCTCACCCGATTGACCATCGAGTACTACACCAATCAGCGTCATTGCCGGTTTTTTCACGTAATCGGCTTTGGCTACCGGGGGATTGATGTCCGGGGTGCCTTTTCCATCTTCCATATGACAGCTCTGGCAGTACAAAGTATAGACTTCTTTACCTCTTTTAATACTTTCACTCAATGTTTGATCGGGAACAAAACCGCTGAGGAGAAAAATTCCAGGGATTATTAAAGAGATCGCTAATACCTTAATCATAATCGGGTTTGACTTTTATCACTTGTTATTATTTGATCAAAGGGAAACGGAATGGCGGTTACCTGTAAGGCAGCTTTCCTGTGAAACTTAAAGGTAGATACAATAAAATCACCTGCATGTATCTTTTTCACATAAAAAATTACGAAAATCAAATATTCACGAACCAGTCTTTTTGCAGTAGTAAAATTTCTTTTCCGCATTTTATTAAAGTTTTAAATAAAAGTAGGCTGCCTATTTTATCACTTTTATTTCTTGCAGCCATTTCTCCACCTTGGTTTCTGCCTCCTTTGCGTTTTCCACTTTGCCAAGACGAGGCCGACCATCGCTTTCCACTCCGCCCTTGATTGTAAACCCTTCCGGTATGTTACTATTCGGACACAATTCCTTCACCGTCTCGAAACTGCTTCCAATTCCGTAGCCGTCATTGGTATTGAATGGAACAACAGTTTTTCCGCTCAAATCATATTGTTTCAAAAAACTTTTCATCGGGGGTGGAAGTTTCATACCCCAGGTTGGAAACCCTATAAATACCACGTCATAATTTTTAAGGCTGTCAATCTTTGTTTTTAAAGGAGGCAAGTAGCCAGTTTCATTTTCATTCACCACTTGTTGTACGGTAGCGTGGTAATTTTCAGGATATGGCTTCTCTAATTCAAGGGCCACCAATGTGCCACCCACTTTCTTGTGAATGATCTCGGCTATTGCCTTTGTATTGTTTGTCCGGGACAAGTAAACGATCAGAACCTTGTTCAAACTTTTAGTATCGTGTGTTTCAGCATTGGAATCCCTCGTCTGGGATGAAGAGCACGCAGAAATTAAAAGAAAAAATGCCAACAGCGTATGCATCATAGGAGTAGTGCTTTTCATTACTCTGTATTGATACTATTAATGTTTAATTTGATGGGTGTCCCGAACACTGCTAAATGTCAATGCCAACAATTTCCAGTCGCTCCCTTGTTTTTTATAGACTTCAGTTACTGTAAATTGAGTGACAGCGTCAGTGCCCCGAACCACGGCCGTCAGCGTAATCCGGCTCCAGGCGATGGCAACGTCGTCAACGATTTCCACCGCAACGTCGTGGACATCCGCTTTCTGGTACCAGATGCTTCCGGTTTTAATGATATCCAGTTCCTCATTCTTTTTCCAGGTTCCACTCATATGGACAAATTTTGATTGATCATGGAAGAGTGAAGCCAGCCTATCCACATTCTTGTCTGCCATCCATTGCCATTTCGCATTTGAAAGGCTTATGATTTCCTGTTCTCCTTTAGTATAATTCTTCGTTGAAGTACTGTCTGGTTTTGATTGTGCGCAGGACCATTGTACACCGGCGAAGAATAAAAAAAGTCCCAGGATGAATGCTTTCATAAATTGTTTTTGTTCAGTTATTAAAGATCGTTGTTCTTGTTACTTTTTGTCGGAGCTTCCATTCCCAGGTTTGGTATCATTGAAAACCGGTATTTTAATGCTGCTGCTGATTATTACCATTATTGTTATCATTGCTTCATTTTAACTTGTCGCATCAGGTGCGAGAATGTGAGTGAGCCCATCTTCCATTTGCCTTTTTCTTTGATATATACCTCGGTCACCATGAAAGGATTGATGACTTCGCGTCCGCCAACTTCTGCAACCAGGTCTATATCATTTAGTAATATCGCAGTGTTGCCAAAGATGTTCACCGAAACAGCATATACTTCTGCTTTCTTGTACCAGATTCCACCACTTTTAATAGTAGAAATTTCCTGCTCCTTTCCCCAGGTTCCGCCCATGTGAATAAACATGGATTTATCATCAAACAACACGCCTAAAGAATCCACATTCTTATCAGCCATCCATTGCCATTTTTGTTTCGAAAGATTAATCACTTCTTGTTGTTCAGGAGTATTGTTGGTTGAAGTTTTAATTGTTTCCGTTGGCGGCTGTTGTGCATACGAAAAATGCACGGTGATAGCGGACATAAGACTGAGCCCGATAATAACTGCTTTCATTTGTCTTTTATTTTATGTATTTTTTACGTGTTTTAGATTGTGAAATTGATTTGAGAAGTCACAGAATCTTTCATCAGGCTATGTTAGCAGTTTATGTTTAAGTTACTTTTCAAAACAGTTGACAAAGCTGCAAATGCGACGAATCCAGATATTTCTGCTACATAAAAAGTAATTCCTTACATAACTTCTTTCTATGTGAGCTACACGTCCAATTTTCTTTCGCCCAACCACTTTACCATCTTTGGGTCGCGATGATCGAAGAAGGCACTTGCTTTTGTGTCTAACGTTTGAATAGATTCCATATCTTCTGAACTCAATTCGAAATCAAGGCTGTTGAAGTTCTCTTCCATTCTTTCTTTCCGCACTGATTTGGGAATTGCAACAATACCTCTTTGGGTAAGCCAGCGTAGGATTACCTGTGCAATTGTTTTGTTATACTTCCTTCCCACAGAATGCAGCAATTCATTATGAAAAATGTTGTTTTTGCCTTCGGCAAAAGGTCCCCATGATTCGATTTGAACATTGTTCTCCTGTAAGAACTTCTGTGTTTCAATTTGTTGATGGAACGGATGTGTTTCAATTTGATTAACCGCCGGAACAATTTCATTGTGGACAATCAGGTCAATGAGCCTGTCAGAATGAAAATTACTTACACCAATAGCTCTGACCCTTTCTTCTTTATACAATTCCTGCATGGCCTTCCATTCACCGTATACATCTCCGAATGGTTGATGCATTAGGTATAAATCCAAATAATCTATTTGCAATCGTTTCAACGATTTTTCAAAGGCTCTTTTTGTTCCTTCGTAACCATTTGACTGTATCCAAAGTTTCGTTGTAATAAATAAATCTTCCCTGGCTACTCCACTTTGCTTTATAGCTTTACCAACAGCCTCTTCGTTGCCATATGAAGCAGCAGTATCAATCAAACGATATCCTGTGCTAATGGCATCGAATACACTTCTTTCACATTCTTCTAAATCTGTTACCTGGAAAACTCCAAACCCAAGAATGGGCATCTCCACACCATTATTCAATCGCACATTTTGCATAGTTTATCTTTTTGTATGGCAAAGGTCCATGCCTTCATTCACCCGAATACTATACGGATTACTCTTTATCTGTCAAATATTCTGATCTATTAAAATTGTTTTTCCTTACTAAAGATTTCAAGTATCCGTTAATTGAGTTGCTTCTTCAGAATATCGATTGCATAGTCGGTGATCCCGCCAAATTTTTTTGTACTGCCAGCTGCACATCCCTCTATTTAACTTCACCGATCAGATACCACGTGCTTGCAGACTAGCCCGTTTCTTAAATGCCTTTTCAATCACATTAAACCTGGCTTTCCGGGGATCAGGTTTGCTGACCGGTTTCCCATCTAGCTCAATATCGAGGATCTCTTCTTTTTGAGGGTCGTATAAAGGCCAATTCGTTAAACCATTGCCATTAGGATTACCTGTTTTGGCGAAATTTATCCAATAACTATTCATGATCCTCGCCAACTCCTTCTCCTCCGGGGTTGCCTCACCGGGGTTTCCCCACCGGGCATTGAGGGTGTTAAATACAAACGAAACTTCAGATCCGTGACCGGCACCATATGGAGATCGTTGTCTTGCTGCGGCCGGGACATAACCGAATTGATACATGTAAGCTGGTGCTCGGTTGACAACAAAAGCTCTGGCGGTCATTCGTGCAGGCTCACCCCATACCCAGTCTGTGTTAAACTTTGTGATTACCTCGGCAAATGCTTTATTACCGTCAGGATCGAAGGCCGCTTTAGCCTCAGTCTCAAGGTCACCGAAAGTTGCAAATAGAGCTTCCTTTGAATTGGCATTACTTACAAACGGTCCGCCTATTTCCGCACTGCAATTTCCAATAATGAGTGGAACGCGGGCCTGCCTGCCTGCCTTGTATGCAGTTTCAGCTGTTTCCACAACAAGTTTACCATCGAGAATCGGCCCTGAATATATTCGAAGGCCAGAGCTATCGTTTTCCTGACCTCCATCTATAATTTCTTCCACGCTCAACGAACGGAGTTTTGCCAATGCTGCAGCATCCGTGCTCTCGATTTTATGTTTGCGGGCAAAGTTTATCCCAATTGTTTCTGCCGAAACAGGGTATAAAGGATCAGCATTTTCTTTATTTATCGGCCTGCCGGTGAGAACCCCATCGCGTCCACCACCAGATTCACTGATAGCTTTATGAAATAGGCCTTTCGCAGCTGGTATAGTTAATAGTGAATGGACAGAAACTCCACCTGCAGAAAATCCGAAAATCGTCACGTTGTTTGGATCGCCGCCAAATGCAGCAATGTTTTGCTGGATCCACTTAAGTGCGGCAATCTGGTCCATATAAGCGTAGCTTCCTTTGTATTCTTCCGGATGTTCTTTGCTCAAGGCAGGGAACGCAAAATGACCAAGGCGGCCAAGGCGGTAATTAATGGTCGTTAAGATCACGCCTTGTTTAGCAAATGCATCTCCTGCCGAGCCGGGTCCGGAGCCGCTACCCCCTGTGAAACCGCCTCCGTGAATCCAAACCATCACCGGCAATTTTGATTGCTTCGTGGCTGCAGCCGGTGCCCACACATTCAGAAAAAGGCAATCTTCGGAAGTGATTGCTGTGGAACCTGGCCAGGCTCTTTGTGGGCAACTAGCACAATCCTTGGTTGCATCACGAACTTCTTTCCACGGAGTTACGGGTTGCGGAGGTCTCCAGCGATTCGGCCCAACCGGTGGGGCTGCATAAGGAATACCTTTAAAGCTGGCGACATTCTCATTGGTAACTCCACGTAAAACTCCCGAGGTCGTAGTCACCAGCGGGCCAGCGGTCGAATCTTTCTGGGCAATCAACACAGACGAAAAGAGCAATGTAAATCCAAAGAATAGTTTTTTCATTGTAATAGCATTTATCCCGGTACCATCTATATAAAATGCAAACCTATTTGCCTTTTAACGCAAAGGTCTTTGCATTTCGGTGCTCGCATGGTATACAGATTACGGATTCATCTACCATTTTTACGGATTGGCTAGTAGCTTTCATTACTCTTTTGATCGAAAGATTACCTTTACATAACAAAATCGAAGCATGGAAAAGGTGTTTAAATTTGATGCGGTAGCAGAGTACAATGCCGTGAGTAATCACGAAACGCTTCACCCGCTGGTTAGCGTAATTGATTTTTCAAAATCTAAACCATGGTCCTGGCCCTCGCCGGGTGACAAAGCAATAAAAATTAATTATGGCCTTTATTGCATTTTTTTGAAAGAAATCAAATGCGGGGATCTAAAATATGGTTGCAGCTACTACGACTACCAGGAAGGCACGTTGGTTTTTATTTCGCCTGGGCAAATAATAGAAGTAGAAGATTTCGGACAGGACTTTCAACCTAAGGGCTACGCACTGATTTTTCATCCGGACATAATTCACGGCACTGCTCTGGGGCGGCATATCCAGGATTATAGCTTTTTCGGGTATCAATCAAATGAAGCACTTCATTTATCAGAGCGTGAAAGAAAAATTGTTTTGGATTGCTTTTCAAAAATTGAATTTGAACTGGAACGGGCCATTGATAGTCATAGTAAAAGACTTATCGTTTCGAATATTGAATTGCTCCTGAACTACTGTGATCGGTTTTATGACCGCCAGTTTATTACCCGCGATAATGTACATAAAGGTGTGTTGGAAAGGTTTGAGAATTTGTTGAACGATTATTTTCATACAGAAAAACCACAAACTATTGGTCTGCCTTCCGTTGCCTTGTGTGCAGGCGAATTGAATTTGTCACCAAACTATTTCGGGGACCTGGTAAAGAAGGAGACGGGCAAAACGGCACAGGAATATATACAATTGAAGGTGATTGACGTGGCAAAAGAAAAAATATTTGATAGAACCAAATCGGTTAACCAGGTTGCTTATGAATTGGGATTTAAATATCCGCAACACTTCACTCGTCTCTTCAAACAAAAGGTCGGTTATACTCCGAATGAATACAGGATGATGAATTAAAAAAAATCGGCAATTATCGTTCACAAATGAACTCCATCGTTCGGGCTATCCTTTCAGGTTGACAAAGGCCATCTACCCATTTTTTATTGTACGCTTTTAGCAGGTATTTTTTTTCGTAAGCCTTATTGATTGCATCCGTGATGACACCTAGGTCTGGCGGTTTCACGCCTCTAACTGGTATGATTTCTTTTGCGCACCTGATATCGCCGCTATCACCAATTAAAAAGGCTGTGTACCAACTTCTTTTCGAAAGATTGTAAGAGCGGGCAAAGATCCTGCCTTTCACTTCAACCATCCATATACCGGTAAATTTTTCCCGGTTTTTTCCTGCCCGCACACTGGTAATCTGTGTCTCGTTAATACACTTAAGAAATAGCTTTGGAAATCTCTCCATATCAATTCAAATATTCCTGAACTTCAACGGGCTTAGTTGCACATTCTTTTTAAAGAAATTGTTGAAGTGAGTCACTTCATTAAATCCAAGTGCGTACGCAATTTCTGAGACATTCCAGGGGCTGTGTTTCAAAAGAATTTTTGCTTCCTGCACAATTCGTTCGGCTATGACATGCGAAGTTGTTTTATCGGTTGTTTCCTTTACAGCCCTGTTCAAATGATTAACGTGCACATTCAACTGGGCGGCAAAATCAGAGGCGCTTCGATATTGTAATGATGGGTGAGCTTCATCGATCGGAAACTGCCTTTCTAATAGTTCCAAAAACAAAGAGGAAATCCTGGTGGAGGCCTTCATCGGTTGCTGGTCAATCTTAGTGTTCGGCTGCATTTTAAGGGCGAAATGGATCAACTCAAATACCAGTGTCCGCAACGCATCGTACTTATGTACATAATCGGAATTGATATCCTCAAACATCCGTTGAAAATAATTATTAACCCTTTCAGCCTGTTCATCAGTTAATTCAAACAAATGCGTACCCTCCGGCTGAAAAACAGAATATTGGTTCAGGTTTCCAAACTGGTGGAAAAAATGCTGGTTGAAAATGCAGTAGACACCGCTGCGTATTTTATCCAAATGTTCCCATTTATATGGAATATGCGGATTGGAAAATGACAGCGCCTGCTTCTTTACCTCGTAGACTTTGTCGGCATAGTGCACCTGGCTATTCCCCATTACCAGCATGATCTTATAAAAGTCACGACGTTTATATGGTATGGATGGTGGTTGCCCTTCAACATAAGGAGGCAACTTGAAAATATTAAAATGCCCGATCTCACTGCGCAGGTTATCTGGTATCCAGTCGAATTTTCGTTTGTAGAATTCCTGTATGGTTTCCACCTTACCCATCTTCCACAAACTTACTGATTTCCCGTTCCCGTTGTTCTTCGACATATTTATATTAAGTGAGGTCAAACTCAGTTTGCCGGTTTGTCGTTACCTTGTTCATCATTCCCGGCAGGATTCTTTGGCTGACAACTTTGCAAAGCAAGTTGATCTCATAAATTTCCGCTAACGATTTCCAAATGGATTTTTACAAAATTCAAATATTTTGTATGCAGGCGGAAAAAGGAAAGCAGAATCAATCCGTACAGCCGGTATAAATGTTGCAGGTTAATTTTAAACTTTTTAGAAGATACACCGTTATGGAGGAAAATTTGTATCAGAACATTTGTAAGCAAGCGGTTAAGATGCGTGAAGCGGGACTCGGAAGGGAAAAAATTCTACACTATATTGCGACCGAGGCCGAAACGGTTTCGGGACACGATACAGCAGCATCAATTCTGCTGCTCGACGAACATGGTCTTCTTCGAAATGCCGCTTCTCCCCAGCTGCCAAACGATTATCTTTTGGCGATCGATGGATTAAAACCTAACGCAGAGGTAGGTACCTGCGCCGCGGCGGCGGCAACTGGTAACGTTGTGATTACTCTAAGCTTTTATGCGGATAATAAATGGGCCGAACTGCGACATCTTCCATTAGCACTCGGCTACGTCGGCGCATGGAGCATGCCTATCAAAACTTATGACAACAGGGTAATTGGCACTTTCGGAACTTATTTTCGTCATCAACGTCAGCCATCATCTGCGGAAATACAAGGAGTAGGTTTGCTTGCTTCGGCCGTAGCTGCACTGGTGACTTCTTACCTGCAAGTTGATGTCAGGGCACAACTGTAGTGAAAAGGTAGACGCTAAATATTACTAATAACACCACGCCCTGGAGGATAGTTGTGCGACCAGTTCCAAACGACAGCATATTGGTGAATAAGGACAGGATAAGCAGAAGCGTAGATTTGGTATCAATCCCGAGCGTAACAGAAAAACCAGTAATCACTGATACTATGGCTACAGCAGGAATGGTTAGTCCAATGCTGGCAAGCGCGGAACCGAGGGCAAGGTTGAGACTTGTTTGTAACCGGTTCTTCCTGGCGGCCCTGAACGCAGCCACACCTTCCGGTAACAAGATGACAAGAGCTACAATAATACCGACAATGGATTTCGGTGCACCTATTTTTGTGACGGCCTGCTCCATCGTAGGTGCCAATGTTTTCGCAAGTAATACTACCGCACCAAGGCAAAGCAATAATAGCAATGTACTTGCAATCGCCGTTCTTTTCGTTGGCGGCTCAGCATGAACGTCTTTATTCGCGTCGGCCTCCTGTGGCAGGAAATAATCACGGTGGCGCACAACCTGCACCATTACGAAAGTGCCATAAAGCACCAGGGAAACAATTGCCACGAAGATTAATTGGCTCTTGCTATATACAGGACCCGCCACACTTGTAGTATAATTTGGAAGTATGAGGGTCAATATAGTAATAGCAGTTAGCGTAACCAGGGCCGCACTTACGCCGTGCCTGCCAAATATTTGTTCACGGAAACGTGCGCCGCCGGCCAGCAGGCAAAGCCCAATAATCCCCGTAAGAATAATCATCACTGCAGCAAAAACTGTATCCCGGGCAAGGGTAGCGTGATCCGTTCCGCCCGAGAGCATCAGGGAAACAATTAAGGATACCTCAATTATCGTAACGGCAATTGCTAATAGTAACGTCCCATAGGGTTCCCCGGTGCGATGAGCCACCACTTCAGCATGGTGCACGGCGGCCATTACTACTGCGATCAATGAAATTCCAAGAAAGACCGTAATAATATCACCACCTAAATACGGTTTTATGAAATAAAGTACCCAGGCAATAACCGGCGCTGCAATAGTCCATATTGGAAGTGAAAATTTTAATCTCATCCGTTAGAATTTGAGTTGTATTTGGCAGGCAAGCTGCTTGCATATCCCGACAATAGCGCCCGGTCCCCATGACATTAAAATGTCTTACAATATACCCAAATTCAGGACAGCTATTAAAACAAGCGTTAGCATTTCCGGAGATTAACCCAGTTCATCACAAGGTTTCTTCAATTCATTTCGGTTGGGATTTCACGGGCATGCTTTCCACAGTAATATTGCTGTCAAATAGCAAACCTTGTCATTTATGGAAAGAATTACTCCTTCGATAACTAATACCGCCACGATGAAACCTTGCGTTACAGCTGATAGTGCAAATTCCGGAGAAAAGAAAGAATTAGAAACCACGCCGGGAGCCGAAAACAAGGACACCATTGCTGCCAACATATTTCGTAAATATTACGAAGCATTGCTGCAGGGATATTCAAACGATTTTTTCAAAGGGAATATTTGCCAGGGAAGTTTCCATTGCACCTAAATCGAAAAGGACGGTCGTTTAATATATGTGCATATGTAGTACGAGGCTCAGGCCTCGTATTTTCTATTCTAAGATACCGGCAATAAAACATGGGATGATCTGTGGTGCGTCCTTTCTGCCGAGTCCCCCGTTGTTCATAAAATCAGTTCTCAAGCCGATGCCAGGTGCCCGCAATGAACATGAATCCAGATCTAAATATTCTTTCCTTTCCCAAAACTTTCTTCCTATTTTTATTTCAAATCGCAACCATGATCGAAGCCGTTATCTGGGATTATGACGGTACACTCGTGGATACCCGTCAAAAAAATTTAAACGTTACCCGGGAGATAATATGGGAAGTACTAAAAAAAAATTATGAAGAATTCCCCGTTTTACTGAACCTGGAAAACTATGAAAGAGCGCATGCAAGCTGCGTGAACTGGAGAGATCTTTATGCCTGCGAATTTCAAATGGATGAGGTGCAAACTGACTATGCAGGAAGCCTTTGGACAAAATTCCAGTTGCTCAACACTTCAAGTGTAAATTTTTACAACGGGCTGGCTAAAATTATTGCCAGCCTTGGAAATCGCTACCGCCAGGGAATTGTATCTCTGAATTCCCTGGCAATTATCAGTGACACTTTATCGCAAAACGGCGTATATAGTTACTTTTCCACAATTGTCGGATATGAAGAAGTTGATTTTTCCAAACAAAAGCCTGATCCTGACGGACTGCTGAAATGCCTTTCCCATTTAAACCTTGTTGAAAAGGAGTGTAGCGTTGTTTATATCGGTGATCATGAAACGGACGCCCATTGTGTGTTTAATACTAATAAATTATTAGGAGAAAAAAAGATCATTAGCGTCGCGGCTCTCTATGAAAAAGACGGCAGCATTCAAAATTGGAAGCACCAGCCGGACTATGCGGCATTTAACGTAAGTGATATTCCCGAAATCATTGCAGCGCTCAATTAGAGTCATTTTAATTATTTCAAAACAAACATTCATGAATGCAGAGGAGTTAAAAAGCCTTCAGGCCCCGTTAAAAGAACAATATCGAAGCAGGCCTGAATCAGCCCTTGTTACATTGAAAGCCGAAGGAAGGGTCGGTGAAAACATTTCCTGCAAGGTAGAAACACACAGGGCGCTGGTAGAAGCCGGGCTCCACCCGGCAACAGGTGGCACAGGGCTATTAGCCTGTTCAGGTGATCTGCTGCTTGAAGCACTTGTCGCATGCGCGGGAGTTACGCTAAATGCGGTGGCAACCGCAATCGGTGCTGAAATAACAAACTGCACGTTAAGGGCCGAAGGTGATATTGATTTCAGGGGTACATTGGGAGTATCAAAAGATGCGCCCGTTGGTTTCAAAGAAATAAGGCTACATATAGAGCTGGACGAGAATATGCCACCCGATAAAAAAGCATCACTTCTTAAGTTGGCAGAACGTTACTGCGTGGTATATCAAACTTTAATAGCAGCGACGCCGGTAAAAATCTTAAATAGTTGATCTGTGCAGATGTCTTCACGTTTCGCAATGACTACTATTAACTCAGCCCTTTTTGTTCTTTCGCCTCCCGGATAATATTCATGCACAATCAATCTTATTTTGAAGATTACTGCCCGTGCATCTTATTCATACCGGGCGTTCTCTTTTCGAAAAAAACTGTTGAGGATGCGCTGGATGAAGATTCCGGTGAATACTTTTTGTCACACCATGATCTGATAGTAGCCGATGAGACGTGGCGGCTAGGTGAAATGTAAAAGATTACACCTCAAAGCTTATGAAAGCGCAATTTAAAGTGGTTGTTATCTGTTGTCTGGCAGCGTTTTAAAATGTAAGGTTTATAGTTCGAAGAGGTGTTTTTTTCTATCTCGCTTTACAAAAATAAATGCGGTACTATGACAACAATAGCCTACCTTCGCAGGGTAATAAAAAGTTCTTCCAACATTCAGTCCAGATCAGTATCAATTCTTACTTTAAGTAATAGTTTTTCTCCTCTTTACTTTTTGCTGCAGTACTTTTTCACAGGTATTTTATTTTTTATTAAAAAGTTAGCGTTTTATGAACATGTATGTTTCAAACCTGAGTTTTCATACCACGGATGAAGACTTAAGAAAATTATTTGGCCAATTTGGTGATGTTTCATCAGCAAAAGTTATCACCGACAGAGAAACAGGCCGCAGCCGGGGTTTTGGCTTTGTGGAAATGGAATCAGATACTGATGCCGGAAAAGCCATGAAAGGGCTGAATAATACGGAAATTGAAGGCAGGGCGATCGCCATAACCGTTGCGAGGGAAAAAAGTCCGCGACAGGATAACAAAAGATGGTAGCAAAATGATTTTTAAAAAGAGCTTTGAAAGCTCTTTTTGCTTTTTTATCATTACAAAACACTGTTCTGTTTTACCCGCTGCTAACTGTCCTGGGGATTAAAACCTCATAAATGGCTACAATTATTGATATTGTCAATGCTGACAGAAACCTTTACATGCTTATCAAAGGAATTAAGAAATCCAGTCTGAATGATAAACTTAGCGGCCCGGGTCCTTTTACGTTGTTGGCTCCGATTAACCTTGCCTTCAGGAACCTGAATTATCCTGATAATTTTGAAACCCTGCTGAACGGGTCGGGCAGCAACCAACGGATTTCCGATATCCTCAGCTTCCATGTCCTGACAGTAAAAAAATTAATAAAAGACTTCAGAAACGGTCAAAACTTCAGGACAGCCAGCGGTAAGGATGTGCTCGTTACCGTTAAAGACGGTGATGTCTATATTTGCGGGGCCAAAATACTGGCCAGGGATATGCAAGGGTCAAACGGAGTAATTCATTCAATTGACGCTGTAATATTTCCACCGTGATGCTTTCTTTCCAAATTGTCAAAAAAACTCATCAGAGGCTTTTGCCTTATATTACCTAAAATTAAAAATCTAGGCGTTATGACACCTGACATGATAGAAAAATTTGTAAATACAAAGATCAAAAAAGGCGTGACCGTTAATATTCATTTCAAAGATCGTAGTACGGTAACAGGGCTTTTTATTCATACAGATGATTACGAAGAACTCAAAACGAAAAATTTCTGGAGAATTGTAAATAGCCAAAAGTCCGAACAATGGAAGCAATCAAAAGACCTCAGCCTTGCACGATTGTTTAACGGCGCCACCTTTACCCGCTTGTCAGAAGATAATTCATGAGTACATGGGCAGCCGGGAGCAGTTTTTCATTGAATAATTAAAATGATTATATTTTATGTGGTCAGAGACATGGAAAAAATATCTTCCCGTTATTGCTATACTATTGAAAAGGTCTGCAAAGGGTGAGCAAATTCTGAACCTTGACGAGGCCGATTTCCTCCGGGCGGCCGGAGGTAAAAAGATAAAGCACAGCTTCACTAATTTGCGACTTAATAACGGACGCAGTGAAAATAATATGAACCTTTCGCCAATGGCTAAAGAGTTTGTTCAATCATTGACGAATCATGACGGCATAAACAAGCTAACGGGGAACCAGGCGTTTGAGTTTGAGATTACCAGCAACTTCCGTTTAATCATCAAAAACAATACGCTACCGTCCGACGATGTTCGGCCGGATTAGCAGAGATGTCTTACAAATTGGTGAGATGACACCAAATCCCTTGCAGCACCCCGGTTTGTAACCGGGATATTTCCATTTTGTTGGTAATGGAATTTTTTCCAACTTACAATCATAAACCGTTTTATTGACTATGTTTCGTTCTGTTATTACGGGCACGGGTTGTTATATCCCACCGCACATACAGTCAAACCGGGACTTTGAAAAACATCGGTTCTTTACCGAAGACAGGCTGCCCCTGGAATCATCCCCGGAAGTCATCGTGGAAAAATTCAGGCAAATTACGGGGATTGATGAAAGAAGGTATACGACAGGCAATCTCAACGCTTCTGACATTGGAAGCCTGGCTGCACAATTTGCGGTCAACGATAGTGGAGTGGATCCGGAGACGATCGACCAATTAATAGTGGCGCACAATTTCGGCAATGTGATCAAGGGTACCATACAGACAGACGCCGTCCCATCCCTTGCCGCTCATATCAAACATGCTTTACAGATTCGCAACCCTGATTGCATTGCATATGACATCTTGTTTGGATGTCCCGGCTGGGTACAGGGTTTGATACAGGCCGATGCTTTTTTTAAAGCAGGTTTGGCAAAAAAAGCATTGATTGTCGGAACGGAAACGTTGTCGAGGGTGATTGACATGTACGATCGTGACAGTATGATATTTAGTGATGGGGCTGGTGCAGTTGTGGCGGAATACAGGGAAACGGGTAATGAAGGCCAGGGCGTCCTTGGCAGCGTCGCTAAAACCTATTCCCTGGAAGAGATAGACTACATTAACATGGGAATGTCTTATTATCCAGACAGCGATCCGGCAATCCGTTATATAAAAATGAAGGGGCGCAAAGTATATGAATTTGCTATGAAGTCTGTGCCCGCAGGAATGAAACACTGCCTGGAAATAAGTGGCGTCACTATTGCGCAACTAAAAAAAGTTTTCATTCACCAGGCCAACGAAAAAATGGATGACGGCATCATAAAAAGGCTATACCAGCTATACGGTATTGACAAACCGCCTGAAAACATCATGCCCATGAGTATTCACTGGTTGGGCAACAGCTCGGTAGCCACCGTTCCCACTCTGTATGACCTTGTCAGGAAACACGAAGTTGATGGACACAACTTAAACACCGGTGATGTTATTCTTTTTGCGTCAGTCGGGGCAGGAATGAACGTTAATGTTGTTTGCTATCGCTATTAATTCCTCAATTCCCGTCGTCGTCAGGCAAACCGGTATTTCGGGTTCTATTTTTAGCAGAAAAAATTCGGCACAACGGGGCGGTGACAAGTCACAGTCAGAAAAAACTTTACCTGGTATGTATTTCTGAAGGCAACTGCATCTTTTCTCTAAACAACAGTTATGAGAAGGTATGTCACGCTATTTCTGCCATCATTGTATGCCATCAGTAGCTTTTCGCAAATCGCCAACCAGACGGTAACCAGTAAAATTGAAAAAGTAACCGTTTTCCTGCAGGGAGCACAAGTAGAACGCAGCGCCCAGCAAAATTTAAAGGCTGGTAAATACAACATTGTTTTTAGTGATATTTCGCCCAAAGTGGATAAACAAAGTATCCAATTAAAAGCAGACGGCAAGCTGACAGTACTATCCGTTACGCACCAACTAAACCATTTAAAAGAACAACAGGTTCAACAGGAAATAAAATCGCTTGAAGCGCAAAAAGAGGAATGGCAAAACAAGATCAGCACGGAAAAATACATGAAAAATGTGTACGCCCAGGAAGAGCAAATGTTGCTGAAAAACCAGGCCATTAAAGGTGACGGCGTATTGAAGGCAGCAGAACTAAAAGAAGCTGCCGATTTTCAACGGCAGCGACTTACTGAAATATACCAAAAGTTACAGGACAATGAACGCAGCCAGGCAAGAATGGAAGCAGAATTGCAAAAGATCAACAAACAATTGTCTGAGCTAAACCAAAAAAAGGACCTTTCGACCAGTGAAGTAGTCGTTGCAGTCGATGTTAAAGAATCTATGATTGCCAATTTCCGGCTGACCTATTTGGTAAAGCAATCATCCTGGTTTCCGACATACGACATACGTGTACAGGACATCAGCAAACCGATCACGCTCCTAATGAAAGCAAATATTAACCAACAGTCTGGCGAAAACTGGAAAGACGTCAGGTTATTGCTTTCAACCGGCAATCCTAACGAAAACGGCACCAAACCAACACTTTCAACCTGGTACCTGAGATACTATTATCCTTATTCATCCACTCAAATCCGTATTCGCGGCGCCGCGAGCCTGAACGGTAGTGTGAGCGGGGTAAATTTGTATAATGCTGTTTCAGGAATTGTACTTGATAAAAGAGGGACACCTATCGTAGGTGCGTCAGTAAGGGCACAAGGCACAAACGCAGGAACTACCACTGACAGTAACGGCCAGTTTACCGTACAATTGGCAGGCCCATCCAATACATTGAATATATCCGCGGTTGGTTATAATTCAGCAGAATTCAGCGCGACAAACGGATATACACAGGTTACGCTTGAAGAAAGCATTTCAAAGTTGGAAGAAGTAGTTGTCACAGGATACGGAACTGCAAATGATGGATCGGCGTATTACGGGTATCAGAAAAATTATAGAAAAAGAAAAGAAGAAACTGCAGTAAACACTACTACGGCTTACCAACCTACAACAACTATTTTTGAAATTGAAGACCCGTATACTGTGCCAGACGATGGGAAAACCTATACTGCAGATCTAAATAGTTTCGAGCTGAATGCTTTGTATGAATACTTCGCAATTCCAAAACTAGAGTCGAGCGCCTACCTGACAGCTAAGATTACCGGTTGGCAGGAGCTTAACCTTTTGCCGGGTGAAGCCAGCCTGTTTTTTGAAGGAACTTACCTCGGAAATTCGTTGCTCGACGTGCTAAGTGCGGGCGACACGCTCAACCTTTCCCTGGGAAAGGATAAAAGCGTGGTAATAAAGCGAACGCTAATGAAAGACTATAGTTCAAAGCGGTTCCTGGGTAATAACAAATCCGACAGTCGTAAATATGAAATATCAGTCAGAAATAACAAACAACAACCAGTTAAGATAATTGTAGAAGATCAGTTTCCTGTTTCCACGGACAAAGACATAGAAGTTGACAAGCTTTCTTATGAAAACGGCAAATTGGATGATGACACTAAAAAGATCTCATGGACTTTTTCAATTGACAGCAAAAAGGAAAACAAACTTGAGATGGGATACACCGTGAAATATCCAAAAGACAAAGTATTGCAACTTGACTGATTGCTGTAAAACTTTGAAATATTAGTAAATTACAGCAAAGCCTGCCGATGAAATCCAATTACCTGCTTATTTGTTTTTGCTTGCCGCTGTTTGCAATTACGCAGGACCTTCGTCGCCAGCTACAAACCCAGTTCATTGAGTCGCCGGACGGGTCAGTCATTGAAATTCCCGAAGGAAAGTTTCAACTGAATATGGCATTGTGGATGGATGGCAAAAAGGGTATTACGATCAAAGGAAAGGGAATGGATAAAACGATCCTTTCGTTCAAAAATCAAGTTGCGGGGGCTGAGGGGATCAAGATCACTAATTCCTCCGGTATCACCCTGGAGGATTTTACGGTACAGGACTCCAAAGGCGATCTTATAAAGGCACAGTTAGTCGAAGGTTTGGTTTTAAGAAATATAAAGGCGGAATGGACCGGCAAACCTTCGAAAGACAATGGGTCTTATGCATTGTATCCTGTACAATGCAACAACGTGTTAATCGATAGTTGTGTGGCCATCGGGGCATCTGATGCAGGCATTTATGTGGGACAATCGCAACATGTGATCGTGAAAAACAGCAAGGCCTGGCATAATGTGGCAGGTATCGAGATCGAAAATACATTGTTTGCCGACGTATTTGATAACGAAGCCACGGAAAATACCGGGGGAATCCTGATATTTGATTTACCTAACCTGATACAGAAAAAGGGCGGACATGTTAGGGTGTTCAACAACCACGTACATCACAACAACCTTCCCAATTTTGCTCCAAAAGGAAATATCGTAGGCAAAGTTCCCCTCGGCACGGGTCTTATGATTCTTGCGACCAATAACGTAGAGATTTTCGACAATCGCATAATCAATAACCGCACCGCAGGCACCGCTATTATAAGCTATTATATAACTGAGATTCCCATCAAAGACAACTCCTATTACCCATATCCTGACCACATTTACATTCACGATAACGTCTATGAAAGGGAAAAAGAAAGAACCACCATGAAGGGCAGAATGGGAAAGATGTTACGGCTAAAAGTCAGATTTGGAAAAAATGTCCCGCATATCATTTATGATGGCATCATTGATGACAAGCTCGCAAAACAGGCAATCTGTATCCGCAATAACAAAGAGCAGAGCATGGCCAATATCAAAGCAGCGGATAACTTTAAAAATATTTCGCGGGATATTACTCCTTATGATTGTGAGGGAGTAGTCCAGGAACAGGTGAAGTTCATATCGGCACTACCTCAATAGGTTTACATTCGAAATAATGAAGAAACAAGCACTCATACTGATTATATTAATAATGATCGTCGTAATCAACACAGCTTTGATACCACGATTCAACAGGACTATTTTTGAAAAAAAGGAAAAGCTTTCTGAGTATAACTTTTTCACGGGAAGGATGGCCGACCTGCGACCCGCCACTTCCGTGATTCCATACGAGATTAACATGACCTTGTTTTCCAACTATGCAGAAAAGTTGCGCTTTATCAAAATGCCTGGTGGTACGCAGGCAACCTACGTTGCTGAAGGAGCTTTGGAATTTCCCATTGGAACGGTCATCATAAAAAACTTTTATTACGAAAATGATTTTCGGAAACCAGGCGGGGGAAGAACGATACTCGAAACAAGATTATTGGTTCATGAGGAGCTAGGATGGGTTGCTTATCCTTACGTTTGGAACACGGAGCAATCAGAAGCTTTTTATGATCCGGCCGGCGACATCAGGAAGATATCCTATATAAATAAATCCGGGAAACGAATCGATGCAGATTACATCATCCCTAACAAAAATCAGTGCAAGGGATGCCATCTCCGAAACGGAAAAATGATGCCGGTGGGACCTGCGGCCAGGCAGCTAAACAGGGATTATCCCTACACCACGGGAACACAAAACCAACTGATTTACTGGCAACAGCATGATTTACTAAAAAATTTGCCTGAGATCGCTAAAGTTGAAAAATTTGCGACACTTGACGACGCATCACAATCGGTCCAATCAAGGGCCAGGGCATACCTCGATGTCAATTGCGGCACGTGTCATCATCCGCAGGGGCCAGCCAACGCATCTGGCCTGTTTCTTAACTATGAACAAGACCCTACAATCGAAATGGGTATTATGAAAAGCCCCGTAGCTGCGGGACGTGGGGCGGGTAAAAATTCATTTGACATTGTTCCCGGGAAGCCTCATAAATCCATTCTTTCATTCCGAATGCAGACCAATGATCCGGGTATTGCCATGCCTGAGCTCGGTCGGGAACAAGTGCATAAAGAAGGCGTAAAACTGATCAAAGAGTGGATCAGCAAAATGGATAACTAATTACTGGTTACTGGTTGCCGGTTCCAGGTTCCTCATTATACTCGCTCACATCCATAATCGGAAATACCAATTCCGAAATCCTTGCTTCGCTTCGCTCGCAATGACGCTTCCCAATTCCAAGCATTAACCCGGTTTCACATCTAATTCTTTGATTTGTTTTTGATAGGCTGACGGTAAAATGATTGATTTTAAGAACCAGTCAAGGTTGACATTTCGGCTGAATTTATAAATCAGCAGAAGGGGAGTGATCCACGTAACGATTCCAAAGCCCAACAATCGCTGTACATGTTTTGGACATACCAGTTTCTGTGATTCTTTTAGAAGAAAATACCGCGCATTGCCAAGGTGCTTTTTGTATTGCCGGTAAAGGTCAATCGTGAGATTACTTTTTTCAAGATTTTGATGCAAATGCTCCTCACGCATGATGATCCATTCGTCATAGCTTACAGGAAGGTCCTTCAAATTCATTCGCTGTCCCATCCGGTAAAAAACATCATAGAGATCTTCCTTTTCCCTATGAGCCAGTTTTCTTTCCAGCAATTCGAATGAGGCAATCGAATAATGAATAAGCATAAACAACACATCCCTGTAAGCCCAGTCTGGAATCTGTGCGCCACGCTGTTTTTCAACGGCAGAATGTATCGACGTAATTTTATCAATTGCCTTGTTGGCAGTTTCAAATTCGGAAAACACAATTGCCCTTGCATACATTACAGTGGAAAATAAGCGGCCCAGAGGATCAGCAGGAAGTTTGCCCGTGAAATAAAGCCAGTCAACCGCTTTGTTTAAAGCAAATTCGGCGGAAGCGCCTGCAAACACAAATAAAATCGTGTCCGCCTTACCCCATATTTCCCTTACAATAGATTGTTTTCCGACAAAAGATTCCATAGTACAAATTCGCGTTTTCTCAAGATACTTTTTTCCAATATTCGAGCCAGTCAATCATCCGGCTGGTGAATCCATATTCGTTGTCAAACCATGCGATTAATTTCAGGTGGTTGCCCACAACACTCGTCAATGTTCCATCAACTACACACGAATGGGTATTGCCCTTTATATCGAGTGAAACCAGTTCTTCTTCCGTGTAGCCAACGATTCCGGCAAATTCGCGTTCGGACGCTATTTTGAATAAACCATTAACCTCCCCGGCAGTTACCGGGCGTTCTAATTGAACAGTGAAATCGGCCATTGCGCCATTCGCTACCGGGATCCGCGTTGAAACAGCCGCGACTTTGTTTTTCAATCCGGGCATCAATCGCTCAATAGAATGATGAAGGTCGATTTCAACAGGTATAATGGATTCTGCGGCTGCTCTTCCCCGTCGAAATTGCTTGTGAGCCGCATCCACCAATTCCTGTCTCGATGTGTAGGAATGCAGGATATTTACCTGTGCAGATTGTATACCGATAGAATTCAAAATATAAAAAACGTGTACCGAACAATTAGTCATACAGCCGCCCGGTGAAATAATATGCTTATCTGCAGTTAAACCGCTTTGATTAAAGCCATAGATCATTAGCGGTATATCATCGGAACCGGTCGTTGCCAACAAAACTTTCCTACCGCCTGCTGCCAGGTGTGCGCATGCAGCCTCTTTCGTCGTAAATTTTCCCGAACATTCCAGTATTACATCGATATCCAGTTTTTTCCAGGGCAATTCCGAAGGTTGTTCTGCCTGGAACGCCTGAATCTTCTTGCCTGCGGTGATGATGTGATTGTCTTCTTGCAAAATGTCGTGTTGAAAAGTCCCATAGACCGAATCGTATTTTAATAGATAAACAAGGTTTTTTGCCGCCATGATATCGTTGACGGCCACCAACTCAATATCGTTGTGTTCCAAAAGTCGTCTGAACAACAGCCGTCCAATGCGTCCCATCCCATTAATTGCTATTCGCATAGTTTCCCGAAGATTTAGGTGTAAATATCCCAAAGAAAATTGTTAGCAGTATGAATCAGTTCAGCTTTAACAAAATAGATCAGTTATAAAGCCCGGCGACAATAGTTAAACCTGAAAATAAATATCTTCACCACCATGAAAACCGCAACCGTCCACGAAATAAAACAGGAGTTAGTAGCAACCAAACCCGGAGACCTGGTGGAACTTTGCCTGAGGCTCGCACGATTTAAAAAAGAAAACAAAGAATTGCTGACCTATCTTTTATTCGAAGCACATGATGAGCAAAGTTTCGTGGTTAACCTAAAGAAAGAAATAAACGAATCGTTTGGGGAAATAAACCAATCGAACCTGTACTATGTGAAGAAAAGCCTTCGGAAAATTATCCGAACTATTAATAAATACTGCCGCTACAGCGGCTCCAGGCAGACTGAAGTTGAACTACGTATTTTCTTTTGCTCCTCGGTCAAGGCTTCCCCCATCTGGTTGCATCGCAACCCTGCAATTACAAAACTCTTCGATAAACAATTAGAAAAAGTAAATACCGTGCTGAATGGTTTGCATGAGGATCTTCAATATGATTACCGCAAAGAGCTGGAACGCCTATCATGATCACGCTTCTTTAGAAAAAAGAATTGGCTAACTTTCCATCATGTCGTCATTGCTTATTTCAGATATTAAGTGCCTTGCCGGTACCCATGCCGAAAATCAATTGTTGCGTGGCCAGGATTTAAAGAACCTTCCTTTTATTGAAAACGCCTTTCTTTTGGTAGAAGATGGACAGATTGCAAATTATGGCAGCATGGAAAACATAAATGACGTGCGCCATAAACCCAAAGCAACGTTTGATGCAACCGGTCAATATGTCCTGCCTGCCTGGTGTGATTCGCACACGCATCTCGTATTTGCAGGAAGCAGGGAAAATGAATTTGTTGATAAGATTAAAGGATTGAGTTACGCCGAAATTGCTGCGAGGGGAGGAGGGATATTAAATTCAGCAAACCTTCTCAATAAAACTTCGGAAGACGAACTGTTCATCATGGCCTGGAAAAGGCTGACGGAGATCAGCAAACTCGGAACAGGAGCTGTCGAAATCAAAAGCGGCTATGGCTTGACGGTCGAAGGGGAATTGAAGATGCTGCGCGTGATTAAGAAGCTAAAAGAAAAGTCGCAACTGTCGATTAAAGCCACGTTCCTGGGTGCTCACACTTATCCGTTAGAGTACAAGGAGCATCACGAAAAGTATATTAAGCTTGTCATTGAGGAAATGCTTCCGGTTATTGCCCGTGAAAAACTGGCCGACTATATCGATGTGTTTTGTGAAGACGGATTTTATTCTCCGCTGGAAATGGAACAGATCTGTCGCGCGGGTCTAAGTTATGGGTTAAAGCCGAAATTACATGTCAACCAGCTCAAAAGCATCGGGGGGATTGAAACCGGTATAAAATTAAACGCCGTTTCACTCGATCACCTGGAAACAATGAATGACGATGAGATAAAGCAGTTGTCACGGTCCAATTGCATCGGGACCTTGTTGCCAACCGCAGCTTTCTTTCTTCGTATGCCATTTCAGCCCGGCAGGAAATTAATTGATGCCGGTTCGGCTATTGCATTAGCTTCAGATTACAATCCCGGTTCTTCTCCAGGTGGCAATATGAATCTTGTTGTTGCTATGAGCTGCATTCAAATGAAAATGCTTCCTGAAGAAGCCATAAATGCGGCTACTATCAATGGAGCATATGCGATGGAACTACAGGGCGAGCTGGGCAGCATCACAATTGGGAAAAAGGCAAATCTTATTTTTACAAAAGAAATTCCTTCGCTTGCATACCTGCCTTATTCGCTCGGAATGAATCTCATTGATAAAGTAATGATCAAAGGCGACTTCATTTAAAACTGTTAGAACAAATTCGTTTCGGGGGAGGCACATTTGTTCTCAAACCCGCCGCGATTTAAATAGATTATCCACTCTGTGAGCTTGCGGTTGGTTACAAAGATGAGTTTTACGAAAAACAGCAAATAAGCTGGCCTTCGATTGCTTGTGGCTGTGTTAAGTTTGCATCCGGAGGTAGTGGCGGAAAGTAATAGATCACAACAAACCAGTTTATGAAAAAGAGTTCAGTTTTTATTTTGAGTTGTTTTAATACTATATTTCTTTCTGCACAAACCCTGGCACCGCGCTATACGGAACACCCGGATTCTATAGCAACGCATAAAGTTGTCCTGGATAATCAATCCAAACTTATCCCCTGGTCATCACCCGCAGGCAAAGCTTACGACCAGTTTCTTCGTCAGCGCTGGAATTTTATCAGGTCAAATGTGCCCAACAGCCCCGGGCCTGCACCCCGGTCCTCTTATCCTCAATATTACTTCTATTGTGCATTCAAAGATTCAAACAATGTTTTATTACCCGATATGTGGATGAATGACGTGGGAGAAAAGATTCCAAATTGGTTTGAATCGGCACGTTTGTATTACAGTTATACTGGAGATATCGCCCCGTTAAATATTGCCAAAGGAATGGTGGATTATTCACTTGGCCATGGGATAACTCCATCAACATTTAGCTGGCCAAATTTTCCCTACACGACAACCAATGCCGGAGATACTGAGTTCCGCGGATTCACTTCTGCCAAAAGATTTTCTCTCGACGATGTGCAGGTAGACCATGCCGGCGATATGGGCGCAACTTATTATAGAATGTTTCTTTTTAGTGGCGATACAAAATACAAGGCTGCGGCCATTAAGATAGCTAATGTGCTTGCGGCTAAAGTCCGCACAGGTAACGCAACCCAATCGCCCTGGCCTTACGTGGTCAATATGAAAACAGGAAAAATTGTTTCAGATTATGGCACCAACTGGTTTGGATGCATCACGTTGTTTGACCTTTTAATTGAGGCAAAAATTGGAAACGTAAAAGCATACCAGGCCGCCCGTGCAAAGGCCAGGACATGGATATTGCTATATCCAATGAAGAATGGCCTGTGGGTGGACGGGCATAGTGATACCTACATCACTGGCACAGAAAATCTGAGTAATATGAGTGCAAGTAATGCAGGATTGTATATTTCAGACCATCCTGAATTTTATGCTGGCTGGAAAACACATTTGCCAAAACTGATTGAGTGGACTGAAGACAATTTTATTCTTAAGTCCGCCCCTGGTGAACCCGGAAGACAATGGGCCGCAAATATAGTCGGTGAGCAGGTCTTATTTCCTCATAAGATGGATTACCAGACAGCGCGGTATGCCGCGCAGTGTGCCCGGTGGTACACGGTATCGGGTGATACTGCTTTTAAAGAAAAAGCTTACCGTTCTTTGAACTGGGTAACATACTGCAATGATTCTACCGGAAAAGCTTTTGAAAGTCCATTAAGCAAAGGAATTTTAAGCTGGTGGTCCGATTGCTATGGTGAGTGTCCCCGGATGTTTTACCATGCCTTTGCAGCAATTCCCGAATGGGCGCCGGCTAAGGAGAATCACATACTATATTCAATTGGAATATTAAAAGACGTTTCCTATAGCGACAAAGAAGTACAATATACTGCCACCGATAATAAAGGAATAGAATTTCTGCGGCTCGCTTTTAAGCCCGCCAGGATTACGATAAATGGCATATCTATCTCTATGCAGCCAGGTTTAAGCAAAGAAGGTTATATACTGAAAAGTCTTGGGAATGGGGATTATTCAGTACAGGTTAACAGGGCAAGAGCAGGTAAAGTGATTGTTGCAGGATCTACAGATTGATATTTATGTAAAAACAATGGTATATCGGTGCCAGGAAAATTATGGTCGGTCACTTTGGTCCATTGCCATGCATAAACAATGTTGGCAGTTTGTAGCTATCGTTCTCCGGCTAATTTAAGTTCTCATTGTTGTTCGTTATTAAACTTTTTATGAGGAAAATTTAATCAGTGATATTTAAATATTGAAAATGAACAAAATTCCATTAACTATATGCTTGTGTTTGTGCCTTCTCTTTTTCCTCAATAAAGTTATTGGCCAGCCAGGCGAACCTTCGAAGATCAACCTGCGAATCGATGGGGCAAAAAAGTTGCAGCGGATAGATGGTATTGGCGTTAATGTGAATACCCGTAGCTGGAATGGCAAAGAACTTGAACCGGCATTAAATCTTTTACTCGACTCGATGCATGCAACTATCTGGCGAGTGATTGTAGAAACAGTTGAAAAATGGGAGGAAGTAAATGATAATGGCGACCCTTTTAAATTCAATTGGGAATATTACAACAAGCTGTATGAAACACCAAAGTTTCAAAAAGCATGGAACATGATCGCCTGGCTCAATAAACGGGGTATTACGGATAAACTCATGATAAATTTTATGGGATTTGCTCCGCAATGGATGGGCCTGAAAGTCATTGATCCCAAATTTGAGGATGAATATGTGGAGATGATTGTTTCATTTTTTTATTACGCAATCAAAACGAAGCATTTAAAATTTGGCCTTATAGCTCCAACAAATGAATCAGACCATCATAAATTCAGTGAAGGTCCGCATTTGGATGGGAAACAGCATGCCCGAATCATCAGGAAGTTAATTGACCGGATGCAAGCCACGGGAATCATGGGAAAAATCCGGATTGTTGCACCCGATAATGCCAGTACTGATGCCGCCTTAATATCCTTTATACCTGCATTGATGGAAGACACCGTAGTTATGAGTAAAATAGCTCACCTGGGATTTCATTCTTATGGAGGATACGATCCCCATATAAAGGATTTTATCAGGGAATCGCCCTATCCCAAAACCAGCTTTTGGGTTACGGAATGGAACGCCTGGTGCAACGGATGCGATGAGGGAATATTGGGAGAGTACGACTACAATTTTGCGGCTAAGAGTGTTAATTATCTTTTGGACCTTTTAAAGAATGGGGCAAATGCCTGCCTTGTATGGGAGGGATACGACAGCTATTATGAACATCATGCGCCAAGTCTTTTTAGCTATTGGGGTATTTTAGGATACAATCCGCTAACGAAAACTTATTCACCGCGAAAACATTTTTATGCCATTGAGCAGGTTTCAAGGTTTGTTTTGCCCGGGTCATATCAAATATCGGTTTCAGAAACGGGCGATAGTCTTAATATCCTCGCATCTTATGATACAGTATCTCATCGGATAAGCATCGTTGGTATAAATAACAAGAACCGCCCTTTTGCGGTTTCCGGGGACCTGGCAAACTTAGCTGGCATTAATCACCTTGAAATGTATTACACCAATGACGTTAAAAATCTGCATAAAGATGCGGACATCGCAATTACGGGTAAATCTTTTATTACCACTATTCCGCCCAATTGCATTTTCACTTTAACCGGTAAGCCATCAATCAATAAAAAAAAATCAGCCACAAGAACAAGGCCTGAACCTTCGGGTTGGTTTTCCGGAGATATTCATGTCCATCGCAATTGCGGGGATGGAACACCAATTTTGGTTCATGAGAGTGACCTTCCCGCAATGATGGAGCCAAATGATTTATCGGTTATTTCGCTATTAGCAGATATGGGTAATGGTGAAGTGAAAGAAAGTAAAGAGGATTTACCTAAAGTTAACGGGCAAGATGCGGCACAATCACAACCCGGCCGCATAATACACTGGGATGCGGAATGGCATTGGGATGCTACTTATTCAAATTTTGGTCACCAGGCGTTGGGTGGGCACCTTGTTCTGCTGGGATTAAAAGGAGCCCATCAAATATGGGATGAATCTTCCTACAAAATTTTGGAATGGGCAGAAAAGCAAAATGCTATAAATGGGTTTTGCCATTTTCAATATTTGAATGACAGCATACAAAACGAATTAAACTGTTGTATCCCGATTGACTACCCAGTGGAAGCTGCTTTAGGAACTATTGATTTTATCGCAGAAGATGTTTATGGCACAGGGTCGCTTAATTATGGCACTTTTGACAGTGAGGCCGCAATAAATGCTTACTATAGATTACTCAATTGTGGTTTCAGGCTTGGGTTGGCCGCCGGAACAGATTATCCCTGTAACAACTACGAACCTTTGGGGGCTTTGTTGACCTATGTAAATGTTACCGATAAAAAATTGACCTATCGCAAATGGATAGAAGGAATAAAAAACGGCAAAACAGTGGTAGCCAGAAACGGACATAATGAATTTATTGATTTGAAAATTAACGGGAGATATGCGCCGGGAGATGATATTAAAATAAATAATAAAGGAGTATTCACCATCGAAGTAAAGTGGACAGCCATAAAAGAATTAGCAGGAAGAGTTGAACTGGTGAGTAATGGAAAAGTTGTGGCAGCCCAGGCAGGAACCGCCAAACCAGGTCAACCCCTGGTCTTAAAGACCACAAAAGAATTTACAAAAAGTAGTTGGGTTTGTGCAAGACGTATGGATGAAAAAGGACATCAAACCCATACCGCCCCGGTATATATTACAGTAGATCAAAAACCGGTAAGGGCGAGCGCAAAAGACGCAGAATTTTTTGTAACGTGGATTAACAACATATTGGAGAAGACTGCCCCGGGCGAAATATGGAACCGGTATTTTACCAACAACCCGGATACTGTACGAAATCGTTACCGCAATGCGCGGGATATTTACACGAAGATTAGTAAGGAAGCTCAAACAGCGGGAAATTAACAATGAAGGTTTATTTTAAAAAAATTTTACCGGCACTGGTAGTTCTCACAAGCTTTATGAACGAAGCTGCAAATGCTACGGGCAATCAATACAGCCCGATCCTTGTACTGACGTCAAATAAAAATTTTGGATTTTATACCGGCGAAATACTGAAAACGGAAGGGTTTAATGAATTTCAAATGGATTTGGTTACTAACGCGAAAGTGACATTGAAATATATGAAGAAGTTTGACATAGTTATCCTTACCAAAACCTCATTGACTGCAGCACAGAAAGAAATAATTGACAGGTACGTAAAAGAAGGGGGTAATTTAATTGCATTTAAACCGGATAAAAAGCTGAGTGATGTTTTTGGAATTGAAGATGCTGTTGATACAATCAGCGAAGGGTATATCTCCATCAACCCTGATGCAGAAATCGGGAAAGGAATTACCACCCAAACATTGCGGTTTCATGGAACCGCCGAAGGCTATAAGCTCAATGGTGGTAAAAAAATTGCTGAATTATTTAGAAACGCATTTGAATCCACGGCATTTCCCGCTATTGTAATGAATGTTTATGGACAAGGTCATGCTATTGCCTTTTTGTACAACCTGCCGGAAAGTATTGTATATACCCGCCAGGGAAATTACAGGAATGCGGGTAAGGAAATGGATGGAATAGATGGGATTCGTGCGATGGATATGTTTACCAATGGATGGGTAGATAGTTCAAAAAACACGCTCAACCAGGCCGATGAGCAAATGCAGTTATTATCGCATTGCATTGAAAAAATGAGCAGCTATACCAGGCCGCTGCCACGGTTCTGGTATTTTCCTGACACATTAAAATGCCTGGTGACGCTTACCAATGATGGAGAAGATTCAAAAGAGGCGGAATTTGAACCCCAGTTCACAGACGTTAATTTAAAGAAAGCAAAAATGACTTTATATATCAAAGAAGCAGAGTTGGTATCAAAAGCCTGGGTTACTTCATGGGCTGGCAACGGCTTTGAATTAGCGGCCCATTTCGATGACACCCGGGAAGCACAAAATCCGAGTTGGAAAACGATGGACAGTGTAATAAAAGATTTGAAAAGAAAGATGAAGATCAAATTTGGAATTGAAAAGATCCATACGGTGACCAATCACTGGTTTGTCTGGTGCGGAAAGGATTCCAATGATGTTGACGATTTTGTCGCGCAAGCAAGATTGGAGGCCGGTAACGGTATAGGCCTGGACAATAATTATGCGCATTACGATAACAATTCAAACCAGGGACATTTTTTGGGAGCCATGGGAACAGGGCAGGGGAACTATACGGGAAGCGGCCTTTCCATGAAGTTTGCAACCAATGATGGTGAAGTAATAAATCTATATCAACATCTTTGTAACGTTTACGACCAGCAATACATGGAGCACAAGGACTCCACAGGATTTTACAACTGCTTTACAGGTTTAATGGACAGAAGTCTTAACAACGAAGTGTATTCATACATCAGCATTAAAGCGCATAATAATGAATATTTTTTTTCCAAAGCGCCGTTATTGAAGATGTTGGATTATGCAAATGATCATGCTATCCCTGTGTGGACGGTGATTAAATTGCTTGACTTTCTAAAAGCAAAGGATGAAGCGGTTTTCACCAATTCAAAATGGTCTGACAACAAACTTTCATTTAAAATACAATCCAGTTTAACGCATACAAACGGTATTACATGTATGATACCTTATCAATATAGAAGTAAAAAAGTAGGCAAAATTTCAATCAATGGAACAACACGATCATATACTGTCAGACCCATAAAGGGATTTGAATATGCGCTGGTTACCGTTAAACCCGGAACTACTTATAACATGGAAGTACAATACATAAATTAAGTAGGTTTTAAATCCAACCTTAACCAATACAGTTACGGCACCGTCGACCAGCTAAGAGATTGCTGGATTGCTTCGAGTGAACTATACTGCGGATGGTGGTTTAGCAGGCGGCGCGCCTTCTCAATGCTGCCGCTTGAACTGTGAACTAAGTGATCCCATGAGACACTGGCGTCTTTTTCAGAAACTGAATGACGGAATTCTTCCCACGAAACGAACCGCAAATTTGCTTTTTGACCGTACCATTCAGCGACAGCTTCCGCATACCCACGCCAGGTCATTGCTTTTTCTGAAAGGATATGGAAACTTTCACCAATTGCCTGCTCCCTGTTTGTCAACGCCTGCATAAAACCGGCTGCGACATCGTCAGCATGAACATGATGCAGTGTCTCTAAACCTAAATTAGGAATGAGTACTTCATCTCCATTTGCTAACCTCGAAAAAACCTCGCGGTTTAGATTTCCTACCGGATTGATGGGATCCCAGCCGGGGCCAACAATATGCCCGGGATGCAATACGGTAACCGGAAACCGATGTTGATCTACTTCTTTTAATAGATAAGCCTCGCTTGCAGCCTTCTGAATTCCATATTCACCAAAAGGACGCCTCAGGTGTCCTTCCTCGGATGGAACTTCCACCCTGAATCCGTGAACCCAAATGGTGCCGCAGTGCAAATAGTGCTCCAGACGGTCTTGCAAAGCGCTTACCATTTGACGTGCACTTTCGGGCGTAAAGCAAATCAGGTCAATAACAACTTGCGGTGATAATTCTGAAACAGCCTGACCGAACGCCTTATCCTTGTCAAGTTGAACGCGATCTAATGTCACCCATTGAACATCCTGCCATGCAGTATTTGGGAGGTATGGAGTTCTTTGCCGGCGAGTAATTACTGTTACCTGGTGACCACCTTCAATCAATCGCGGAATTAAAAACGTGCCTATATGCCCGGTTCCACCAATTACAACTACTTTCATAATTGTAAATGTATTGCTTGTTGTACATTCTCTGATTGCATTCCGCTGGAACCATGGTCATTCCCTAAAGTAAATCGGACTTCGAAATTACTATTTACTAAACCAGGATTTTACGTCCTAAAATGATACGATAAGGAACTACTGCTGTGTTGATTAAACGTTCACGGTCACTCGCAAAAATGTTGCTGGAATGGACGTGGTGTCCTTTGTGGTGCTTTGGTTTTGCCTGTTAAACAATTCTTCCAGTTCGCTCTGAAGTGCTTCAGCCTTGCCATTCTTTTCGGCTGCTTCGAAAGCATTCATGGTAGGACCATAATATTTTCTGAACGTATCTAAAAACGCAGACGGTGAATAAGGTGCGTCAAAAGTAAAGGTGTCTTTTACGAAAGAAATTCTTTCCTTTGGTATACCTGCTTTACCGAAACGATCTATAACATGATCTTCTAAACCCCACAACATCGGGCTGATAAAACCTTCCGGTGGAGGAGGCGTGTAGGCCGAACTAATCTTCAGTATTTGTGCAACCAATGTTGGGTCGCCGGGTATCCAATTTCCCATAACGATTCTTCCTCCACGGCGGGTAACACGAACCATTTCTTTCGCTACCTCATAAGGCTTTGGGGCAAACATCGCTCCGAAGATGCTTACAACAAGATCAAAAGACTGATCCTTGAGATCAGCCAAATCAGTGGCATCACCTTCCTGGAATTCAAGATTTGTAAGTCCGGCTGCTTTAGCCCGAATGTTTCCCGCTTTAACAAGGTTGGAGGCTATATCAACAACAAGCACATTTGCTCCGAGTTCTGCCTCGGGGAGTGCCGTGGTGCCATCACCGCCACCGAGATCAAGAATTTTAAGATCTTTTGTGACACCGATTTTTGATACGAGCTCTGTCCCGCTTTCACGCATGGTGTCAGCTATTCGTGTAAAATCACCTTTTTCCCAAAGCGCTTTGTTTGGGTTCATTGAAACTGTCGTTGTAGTCATTTGTTTTAGATTTAAAAGTTCAGGAATAAGATTTAATTTATGTTTTTGGGTTTTACAATTCTTTCATCTGAAAACAATCAAATGAAATACAGATGCAAATATGCAACGACGATGATACCAAAACAGTCCCAAATTGCTTGGCTGACTGGTTTTTTTGAGCGAATAGCGGGTATTTATTATCCGCATTAAAATTATTGAGATAGTGAGAGCTTGCGTGAAGTGACCGGAAAACACTTTCCGGCCAATCGGATCTCCTTTAAAGGCAATAATTTGGATTAGTGAACACCAGGCCGTTCGTTCGAAGGTTTGCATAGTTAGTTATTTGGGTATTGGCATAAAAAGATTAAAGTTACCTGAGCCTGGCAAAGACGTCTCTCTTCCTATTTCTGGATAAGATCAAGCCGTCTACCGGCTTAATCGAAAATTGATAATTTATCCTATCTTTAATTGCGTTCTTCAGCCCAAAACGACTGTGAAACAAATTGCTGTTGCCATACTCACTCTGCGATCAACCCTTCCTTTTTCGTATGGGAAAAAAATACCGGCTGCTCTTAACCGCGCCATCGTGATCCTGCTGTTGCTTGTCTTGTTCCTTGCTGAAGTGTTCCGTGTGTATTTCGTGATGCCTTTCCCGGGTAGCCAGCGCAGCGAAACAGTTGAAATTGCCTGGTGGATCAGCACGCACATGGTATGGATAAGGGTATTGTTATTAACCATGCTGGGGATCGCACTTGTCCGGGTATTCCGGCAGGGTAAACTTTGGGAAAAAATCAGTTTATTACTTGCTCTCGCAGGCTATATTGTGATGTACCTGCTTTTCAATTTTCGGTTGGATGCGGAAAGCATATTTCATCAGCCCTCGCAAAAATCTTTTATGCCGGTAGCATTAAGCGACGATAAAAGCAGGCTTGTGATCGGCGTGGTTGTTAACGGGGAAGCCAGGGCCTATCCCATTCAATTGATCGGTTATCATCACCAGGTAACGGATACTGTCGGCAATGAACCCATCATCGTCACTTACTGCACGGTCTGCCGCACCGGTCGTGTGTACAGCTCACTTGTAAATGGTTGGCCAGAGAACTTTCGGCTCGTAGGAATGGACCATTTCAACGCCGTATTTGAAGACGCGAGCACGAAAACCTGGTGGCAGCAGGCGAATGGTAAGGCTATCGCCGGACCGTTAAAAGGTGCGTCACTTAAGGAAATACCTTCGCGCCAATTGACCGTCGGATCATGGATGCGCCAACACCCAAATTCGATGATAATGTCGCCGGATTCGAAATACGAAGAAAGATATTTTCGATTGGAGGATTATGACCGTGGCGCCATGCAAAGCCCGTTGGTAAAAAGGGATTATCGGTCGTGGCAGGACAAGTCGTGGGTAGTGGGGGTAAAGAATGAATTTACGTCGATGGCTTACGACTGGAATGAGCTCGTTGAAAAACGCTTGATCCAGGATTCGTTGCAATCCTTACCTATATTGCTGGCGATGGAAGCTGATACTGCTTCTTTTCATGTATTTGACCGACGGCTGAATGGTTCAGTACTGCAGTTTAATACCAGCCTAAATAATGATTGCTTTACTGATTGGAACACCAATTCCACCTGGAATATGGACGGGCTATGTATTGCCGGGCCATTGAAGGGAAATCAACTCAGCCAGGTTCAGGCATACAATGAATTCTGGCATTCATGGGAAAACTTTCAAATGAATGTGAAAAAATATGGAAGTAATGAGCAAATATTGCCATCGGAAAAGGTGGAAACCGGAAGAAAGACAGACTAATTAAATCCAACCGAATAAAAAAGCCGGAAAAATCCGGCTTATCAATCCATTCTCAGGTATCAAATTTGAAGTTTCCGGCCAGGCACTTACTTCTCCCCACCGGTGGTCATTATTCCCATCCTGTTTTATCCATCAACTTGCCATCTTTATCCATCATCTGCCCATCCTTGTCAATCATCATTCCTTCTTCCATTTTACGTTTGATAGAACCTTTTGTTACCTCACCGTTAGGATTTACCTTCCGCCCATTCGTAGTGGTAACAGGTGCAGATAGCGCTGCCCATGACCCACCTACCATGATCATCACTTTACCATCTTTGAACTGCATCATACTGTCTTTCATAGTAGTCGAACTAGTAGCAGTGTTGTCTGGTGCAGGGGCCGGTGCGGGTGCGGTTTCTACGGCAGCAGCAGTGTCGCCGGTTGATGCGCTGTCTTTTTTAGCTTCATTGTTGCATGCGGTTAAAAATCCTGTAAATGCGAGGAGAGCGAGTAATTTCTTCATGGTTATTTGTTTTTATATTACAAAAAGCAGCCAAATTTATACCATTTTTTATACCAGCACATCCTGCCCTTTTTGATACATTTGTTTTACTTCATTTTTTGCCAGAATTCTGCTCAATGAAAGTCCCACAGCTACTTATTGTATTCATAGCCTGCCTGGTAATTTCCTGTGTCTCCCGCACTCACGATTCGTTGTTCCGGCTTGTTCCCTCCGACCAGTCGAACATTCAATTTGACAACCGGATCACTGAAAACGATACGATCAACCCGTTCGACGAAACGAACATGTACAATGGCGCAGGGGTGGGGATTGGCGATTTTAATAACGACGGCTTCGCGGATATATATTTTGCCGGTAACCAGGTCGCCTGCCAGTTGTACCTCAACAAGAAAAACCTGGAATTCCAGGATGTAACCTCCGTCGCCAATGTAAATGGCGATAGTAAATGGTGCCGTGGCGTGGCCGTAGTAGACATTAACAACGATGGATGGCAGGATATTTATGTGTGTGCCACCATCTATTCTAGCCCTGAACGGCGCAAGAATTTATTGTACGTCAACCTGGGTAACAACAGCAATGGGATTCCTGTATTTAAAGAGATGGCGGCAGAGTATGGACTGGACGACGATACATATTCCACCATGGCCAATTTCTTCGATTATGATAACGATGGCGACCTTGACGTGTATATTACAGTGAATGAAATCGTGGAAGGCACCAACCCTTCCGAATACCGCAAGCCAGTCACGGATGGTTCATGGCCAAGTACGGGCCGTTTATATCGCAACGATTGGAACGACTCCCTGGGTCATGCTCTTTTTTCCAACGTATCGATGCAAGCGGGTATCACCATTGAGGGATACGGTCATAGTGCGACGATCGCCGATTTCAACCGCGACGGCTGGAAAGATATTTTCGTGGCAAATGATTTTTTATCAAACGATATTCTTTATATCAACAACCATAATGGCACGTTTACCAACAAGGCTTCTGCTTATTTTAAACATACGTCGGCCAATGGTATGGGTGCCGATGTGATTGATATCAACAACGACGGCCTTGCCGATGTAGTCGAAATGGATATGGACCCGGCTGATAATTATCGGAAAAAGGTTTTGATGTCGGGCTACAATTACCTCAATTATCAAAACAATGACCTGTACGGTTATCAATACCAGTACGTGCGCAATTCGTTGCAGTTAAACCAGGGACCGCGCGTCACCGCCGGTGACACAATAGGTGACCCTCAGTTCAGTGACGTGGGTTTTTATGCTGGCGTTTCTTCGACTGACTGGAGCTGGGCGCCGGTGGTACAGGATTTTGATAACGACGGATGGCGCGATATGATAGTCACAAACGGTTTTCCTAAAGATCTTACCGACCACGATTTCATTGCTTTCCGCGAAAAATCATTTGCCAATAAAACAAAACGCGAAGTTTTGAATGCTATACCGGAGGTGAAAATCAAAAACTATGCGTTCAGAAATGATGGTAACGTAAAATTCACGAATGTCACAGATGATTGGGGATTGACCGAATTGTCTTTTTCGAATGGTGCCGCTTACGCCGATTTGGATAATGATGGCGATCTGGATGTTATAATAAGCAATATCAATGATAAAGCGTTCATCTACGAAAATAGGGCAGTAGAAAAAAACAAGGCTAATGTGCAATCCCTCACTTTGAAATTAACAGGTGATTCATTGAACCGGGAGGGTTTCGGTGCATGGGTAGAATTGTATTATGGTGGTAAACACCAGGTGATTGAACACACGCCGTACCGCGGATTCTTATCCACCATGCAGTCGCAATTGCATTTCGGCCTTGGCAGCGTATCAACACTAGATTCGGTAGTCGTGATTTGGCCCGATCATAAAAAGCAAACGGTCACCAACGTTGCCACCGGGCAAACCTTGCAGCTATTACAAAAAAATGCCACGGAGTTATACGATTGGACTCAGCCTGTCATTGCTGATGCTTTGTTTACCGATGTTACAGATGAAGTGGATATTCATTACTCGCATACCGAGACAGACTTCATTGATTTTAATATCCAGAAACTAATTCCGCATAAGTTATCTGAATACACACCTGCGCTGGCAACGGGCGATATCAATGATGATGGTTTTGATGATATTGTCATTGGCAATTCAGTTGGTACGAGTCCTGCGTTATTGTTTCAACAACCTTCGGGTAAATTTATACAACAAGCTTTGCTCGCTCCCGAAACCAAAAAGGATTGGGAAGCGGCAGGCGTCACTCTATTTGATGCCGACGGGGATAAGGACGTCGACATCTATTTCGCTTGCGGGAGTGATGAAGCGGAGCCGTTTTCGGCGCCTTATCAAGACCAATTATTCATCAACAATGGCAAAGGCAAATTTATTGCCGATTCGTCCGCGCTCCCGGACAACCATACCAGCAAATCCTGTGTTCGGGCGGCTGATTTCGACAAGGATGGAGATATCGACCTTTTTATCGGTGGGCGATGTTATCCATGGAACTATCCAAACCCGGTTTCCTGCATCTTATTACGAAACGATAGCCACGATGGTAAGGCGCATTTTACAAATGTTACCGTTGCACTCGCTCGCAGTCTGCTTGCAGTTGGCATGGTGTGCGACGCCATATGGTCGGATTTTGATAACGACGGATGGATCGACCTTGTGGTCGCGGGCGAATGGATGCCGTTGAAGTTTCTGAAAAATGAAAAGGGAAAATTCATAGACGTAACGCCTGGTTCCGGAGTGCAGGACAAATCGGGGTGGTGGAACAGTGTCGTTGCTGGCGATTTCGACAAAGATGGCGATAACGATTTTATCGTTGGCAACCTGGGTGAGAATTCATTCTATAAAGCGACTAATCAATATCCGGTCGCCGTATACGCGAAAGACTTTTACAACCAGGATAAAGTGCAATGCATCGTGACGCTCTATCTAATGGACAAAGCCGGTGGAGTAATGAAAGAATTCACAGCACATAACCGCGATGATGTAGTGGAGCAACTACCATTTATGAAAAAAAGATTTCTTACCTACGCCGATTTTGCAAAGGCGCCTTTCGATTCCCTGTTTACAAAAGACGAATTAGAAAACTCGATCAAATACACGGCAAATTATTTAAGCAGCGCGTTGGTGAGGAATAATGGGAATGGCAAGTTCAGCATTGAGCCGTTGCCGGCCATTGCGCAGTTCTCTACCATCAATGCAATGATCGTGGATGATTTTGACAAAGACGGCAACCTTGACGTATGCATGAACACGAATGACTTTGGCACCGATCCATCTAACGGACGCTACGACGCATTGAATGGACTTGTGTTAAAAGGTGACGGTAAGGGCGGCTTCATACCGCTGTCCATGATGCAAAGCGGGATCTATATTCCGGGCAGCGGAAAGGCACTTGCTGCATTAAAAAGCGCAAATGGAAAAACTTTAGTGGTGGCAGGACAAAATAAGAGTCGCTTGAAGATATTCAGGTTATCAACGCGGTAGATTTCCGGCAGCAGTTAGAACGACGCCCTTTTGCTTAAAGGATGTAATTACCGGCCAACTGTGCAACGCTATTTGTTATTTTCGGATTTAAGATTAACACTCGGCGTGAAGCTAAGACACTAGCTATGCGCCGCCTCCAAACGGTTGGCTGTATGTTGAACCTCGTCTTTAGACAGGAAATCGTCGGAGTAAGGAAAGGGGGCGGTGCGCTTGTGCAACAGTTGGCCCATAAAAACAACGGTTGGTCGAAAATTATTTCAATCCAATTTTTTCCAGTTTCTCGCAAGTGCGGTTGTAATCAGTATGTCGTAAGCCATGAATACCGAGACCACGTGCCACCTGCACGAACATTGACCTGTCCTCAATATAGATAACTTGTTGCGGCGCGACTTGAGCAATATCGAGTGCTACACGAAAAATATCTGCGTCAGGTTTTCTGAAGTGAACAAAACTAGACACAATAAAAAAATCAGCAAGCGAATCAAGCTTAAATTGTTTGATTCGAAATTCAGCAAGTTCGCGACCTTCATTGCTTACCACAGCTACCTTAAGTCGATACTTCTTTTTTAATTGTTGAATCAATTCAATCATACCGGGTAAAACCTGAGATTGATCGGTCATAAACTTCCAGAATTTCTTGCGTGAAAAAGTTCGTCTTTTATAAAACACTACCCGGCTGAGATATTCGTCGAGCGTTATCTTGCCCACTTCGAGTGTATCGAAACAGAGATGATGACGTTCTTCGGTTTCTTCCGGATCGAGCTTGAAAATGTCAATGGCCTTTCTGCGGCATCCGCGGTCCCAGCCATTTGTAAGCAGCACGCCACCAATATCCGTGAAAATGGTATTAATCGGAAAGCCTTTTTTCATTCGTCGTTATATTTCTTTGCCGTATAAATGTACATCAGCCATTGAAGTAATTTAAGAAAGACTATTATTAGGTAATAATCGTGCAGCAGCAAATGCGGCTCAAACGCCAGTCAAGTTTCAATGTAGCGGGGCCGCCAGTCTTCCAGTTTTTTGGAAAGACGGATGGATTGCTGCAGGAGCAATAATTAGGTAGAGTCAGTAGCATTTATTAACGATTTTATTAATGATTAAATGCTACGATGCGAAAGTTATTTAGTCTCGATCCTTTGAAGGACACTCTGAATAAGGCTTCAGAAGAGCATCACTTGTTACCCGACCAGGATTCGAACCTGAACTGTCAGAGCCAGAATCTGACGTACTACCATTATACGATCGGGCAATGAAGAACCGCAAAATTATTTTTTTATTTCCAAATTATTGTTGCGGAATTTTCGAACCGCCCGTGCAGTTAATGGCATGATTTTTTGTCCAACAGAAACTTTTGATTCAGCGTGTAAACCGTTCCGGCTGGCTATCTTTGAAAATAGTTTTTCAACTACCAGATAGAGTCTTTTTAACCGGCATCACCACCAAAAAATAAATGATTAACTGGATGACACTGTTGGAGATCAAATTTCCCCTGCAAGAGCCGGTGCCCATTTTTGCCATCGTACTGTTTATTATTTTACTGGCCCCCGTGTTGCTGCGAAAACTAAGGATTCCATCGATCATAGGTTTGATACTGGCCGGTATGGCAATTGGGGATCACGGTTTCAATATTGTTGCCAAGGGCAGCATCAACCTGTTTGGTACTGCAGGCCTTCTTTACATCATGTTCCTCGCCGGGCTCGAGCTCGATATGGCCGAGTTCAAAAAAAACAAATACAAAAGCCTGGTGTTTGGTTTCTTCACATTTTCCATTCCGCTTAGTCTTGGCTTTGTAGTTTGCTATTATATTCTGAAGTTTAGCATGGTGGCAACACTTCTTGTGTCAAGTATGTTTGCCACTCATACACTCGTTGCCTACCCGCTTGCCAGCCGCCTGGGGATTACAAAAAATGAAGCTGTTACCGTTGCCGTTGGTGGTACTATTATTACCGATACAGCTGTACTGTTAATCCTTGCCGTAATTGCAGGTTCCGCAGACGGGCAACTGACAGGTGCCTTCTGGTTGAAACTGGGCGTCTCATTCCTTTTGTTTGCTTTTGGTGTATTGTTCACTTTCCCGATTATAGGCCGCTGGTTTTTCAAAAAAATAAAAGATGACCAAACCACGCATTTTGTTTTTGTACTTGCACTTGTATTTCTCGCGGCATGGTTGGCCCAACTCGCTGGGGTGGAAGGAATAATCGGAGCTTTCCTGGCGGGTCTTGCACTGAATCAGCTTATCCCGCACACTTCACCGCTGATGAACCGGGTCGAATTTGCCGGCAATGCCATCTTTATCCCATTTTTCCTGATCAGTGTGGGAATGATAGTAGATCTGCGCGTACTGCTGAAAGGCCCTGAGGCGATATTGATCGCAGGAGTCCTGACCTTAATGGCATTAGTGACCAAATGGTTTGCTGCTTTCATAACGCAAAAAATATTTTCATATTCAGCCGTGCAGCGAAACGTCATTTTCGGATTGAGCGCTTCGCATGCCGCCGCTACAATAGCCGTCATTTTGATTGGTTTCAATCTGGGTCTCATTAATGAAAATGTTTTGAACGGCACAATTATTTTGATACTCATAACATGTATGGTGGGTTCATTTGTTACTGCCAATGCTGGTAAAAAACTGGCAATTTCCGAAGTTAACAAGGTGCCTGAAGTTCTGAACGGGCAGGACCGCATGCTAATACCTGTCTTAGACATTGAAAAAATAGAATATCTCGTTGATTTTGCCGTGATGCTGAAAGTTGTGGCAAATGATTCTCCGATTGACTTATTGTCGGTAGTGCAGGATGACCACGATACTAAAGGAAGATTCTTGCTCAATCAGAGTAAGCTTTCTAAAGTAATCAAGCACGGCGCAACTACCCAAACAAGGATACAAGTGTTGAACAGGGTTGACCTGAACCTAAGCAATTGTGTGGCAAGAGTCGTTAAAGAAAGGCTTAGTACTGACGTAGTCCTGCAGTGGCAGGAAAGGTCCGGAAGTGCCCGCGATTTTCTCGTGAGTACCCTGTTTGGCACGAGCACGCAAAATATTATTGACACGGTATGGGAAACAGTTTATATCTGTCGTTTTGTACACCCGCTAAATACCACTCGAAAAATCGTGTTGATGCTTATCCGCAATGCGCAATATGAAATGGGTTTCAGACATTGGTTGAAAAAAATGAGCCTTCTTTCCAAACAGGCAGGTGCCCCTTTGGTGATTTGCAGCACTGAAGAAACAAAACTGGCCGTACAACAGGAATTAAAAACAATGCGGGCAACAGTAGAAACGACTTACAAATCATTTGCTGATATGGACGACGTGGACGCGGTTTGCAGGGATATCGGCGGCGACGACCTGCTGGTTGTAGTAACTGCAAGAAAAGGCACTCTTTCTTATCATTCCTATATGGATGCCGTTCCCGAGAAGCTACTCAAAAATCACTCCTCCAATAATTTCGTACTCCTTTATCCTGAACAAACGAGGGTGGAATTTCTGGAGACCGGTATGCAGTCAGAAGATATTTCTTTATCTCCAATCCAGGAGCAGATCGATAACCTTAGCAGGCTGGGCAAGGTAGTCAAAAAGATATTTAACCCTGGCAGCCATAGGTCACCGGAAAATGACGACGAGGTCCAAAATTGAAAGTGTAAACCCGGGGCCCAAATGCGTTAATCTTTATCATAATATTCTTCCGCCTGGAACGGAAGCACACCACTAGTTGAAATGATTTTTTTTGAATAGTTAGAAATCGCTATTTTTCTGTCCCAATTTAAACAAACTCTTATGCTATTAAGATTATGCCTGTTTGCGACGCTATTGCTTGCCACGGCACTTTATGCTACGCTTAACGCACAGGCAAAGAAACCCACTATCACAAAACCAAAAACCAAAATAGATTCCATTGCTGCCAAAAGGGATTCACTTTGGAAAGACGCCGTTAAAGAAAAAAAGAAACTGGATGGACTTTTTACTTTGTACCAGGACACGGCATCAGGAAGTTTACAACTGTACATAAAAAAAGATCAGCTCGGTAAGGAATTTATTTACCAGAGCTTTTCAATGGGGGGACCCGGCAGCCTGTTTCTCAACCAAAACATGTTACGGGAAACATGGGTATTTATGATCAAAAAAAACTTTAACAGGCTTGACTTTATTCGGTGCAACACCAATTTTTATTACGATCCGTCTAATGCGATAAGCAGATCGGCAAATGTAGATGTGAGCGATGCGGTTTTTTATGCGGATAAGATTGTCGCCGAGGATTCCTTAGGTTATATTGTTAAGGCCGACGGATTATTCCTTAGTGAAAAGCTCGATCCTGTAAAACCAGTATTTCCACCCAGTATCCCGCCCGGATCCATCTTTAACGTGGGCAATTTTGTCTCCGACAAATCGGGCTATGACAAAATCCGCTCTTTTCCCAATAATACGGATGTAGTTGTTTCGCTGGCTTATGATAACCCTGCACCGCTTAATTATGGCGATAGATCTATAACCGATGCACGATATGTGCGGGTAAAGATGCAGCACAGTTTTATCGAAATGCCGAAGAATGATTATAAACCCCGCTTTGATGATCCGCGCGTCGGTTACTTTAACCAGGAAAGGGATAATATGACTGCCACGAATGCTACTCCTTATTATGATGTGATCAACAGGTGGAACCTGGTGAAAAAAGATCCAAATGCAGAGTTGAGCGAGCCAGTTGAACCAATTGTTTGGTGGGTGGAAAACACAACGCCGGTTGAATTGAGACAAACTATTCTTGATGCAGGCAATAAATGGAACCTCGCATTTGAAAAAGCGGGCTTTAAAAACGCAGTCGTAATGAAGATGATGCCTGATACCGCGACATGGGATCCGGCCGATATACGATATAATGTGATCCGCTGGGTTTCTTCCGACCTGGGTTATGCCATCGGGCCGAGTTTTGTAAACCCACGGACAGGCCAGATACTCGGATCGGATATTACCATTGACTATGGCTTTTTGGGCGGTATCATCAGCGAGCAGGACGTATTTAAACCAACAGGATACGCGGGATTGAACAATTCAAAACCGCCCATTGCGATGCGCAACCATTTTATGAGTTGCGATATGGCGAAGGGAATGCAAATGCAATTTGCAGCGGGCAATATAATTGCAGAATGTTTTGATGCTGCACCGGACGAATTAACAACATTAAAGGAACAATTCTTTACTGAATTGGTACTACACGAAATGGGCCATACGTTCGGTCTCAATCATAATATGAAATCAAGCCAGATGCTCAGCCCTGCTGAATTGAACGATAAGAATATGACGAGGCAATGGGGTGTTACCGGTTCTGTTATGGATTATTCTGTGGTGAATGCAGCGCTTGATCATAGCAAACAGGCGGATTATTATACTACCACGCCGGGGCCTTATGACGGTTGGGCTATTGAATACGGATATACCCAATTTTCGGAAGCTAACGAAAAAGCTGGTCTTGAAAAAATACTAAGTCGAAGTACAGATTCCAAACTTATATTCGGTAACGATGCAGATATCGCTTTCATAGGTAGCGGTATTGATCCCCGAGTAAATGTATGGGATATGAGTAATGATATGGTTACTTACGGCACCGATCGCTTCAAGCTGGTAAATGAGCTGATGGGCAAATTAAAAGATAAATATGCAAAACCGGGCAGCAGCTATGCAGATATGAGATGGAAATACAATATGCTGATCAATCAGCGTTATTCGATGGCCATTCCACTTGCCATGTATGTCGGCGGTATTTACATTGACCGAAGCTTTGTCGGCCAGAATCCTTCCGCAGCACCGTTTGTACCGGTTCCTGCAGATTACCAGAAAAAGGCATTGGCCGTTTTGAATACCTACATTTTCTCACCTAATGCATTTGATGCGGACAGTTATCTTTTCCCGTATCTGCAAAGACAAAGAAGAGGCTTTAGTTTTTTTGGAAATCCGGAAGATCCTAAACCCGAACTTACTGTCTATTATATGCAAACATTCGTGCTGCAATGTTTACTAAATGAATATACATTGGCAAGAGCGAACAGAACAACCTTGTATGGCGGTTCCTATCCGTCTGCCAACATTATGAATGATGTCACTGCTATCGTTTTTGATGCAGACCTCAAAAGTGATGTTAACCTGTACCGGCAAAACCTGCAGACGGAATATGTAAAAAAGGTAGCAGATATATTGCTGAAAGGAGGCGGTTATGATGACGCTACAAGAGCTGCGGCCCTAAGCACGCTCAGAAACATTAAGAGTAAACTTGATAGTGCGAAATCGTCAAATGAACAGACTAAAGCACATCGTGCAAGTCTGCAGTTCCTGATAGATAAAGCATTGGTAATAAAATAGGCGGGTTTATACCGCCAAACAACTGAATGCCCCGATTTGATTTCTAAAAACCGGGGCATTTTCTTTTGGGGAGGTCAGGTCTGTCGGTAAAAAAATGGGCGATCTTTATTTTCTTTCTTTAAATTGTTGAACATTCCATAACCATAAAGACCGAAGTATGGGAACAATTGCACAATCTGTAACTGAAGACAAAAGCGCACCGGTTATAAAGACGGGCGTCGGCAATCACATGAAGCATTTCAGGTTTTACAGCAAGCAGGATATCCTGTCACTTACAAATATCCGCCGCTTTGAGACCAAGCTCGGGGAAAGAATAAAATCTGTTCCGGATCCGGCAAAGTTTGAAGATTATTTGGGAACAACTAGCGCTAAATACGTGCTGGTCGGAATTCCTGAAGATATTGGTGTGAGAGCCAACCACGGCATACCCGGAGCAGATTCGGCGTGGCTTCCGTTCCTGCAATCCTTTCTGAATATTCAAAGTAATGACTTCTTAAGTGGAGACGACCTGTTGATCACGGGGCATTTCGATTTCGGCGATCTCCAATACCTGATAGAAAGAACGGCGCACGGCACCGAAGAAAAAATCGAAGCATATCGTCACGCCGTTAACACCATCGATGAAGAAGTCGAAAAGCTTACTAAGATCATTACGGAACATAAAAAAATTCCCATTATAATTGGAGGGGGTCATAATAATGCGTACCCGATTATAAAGGGTGCCGCGAAAGGCTGGCACAAGGCCGGGCTCATCCAGTTGGCCCAGATTAACTGCATTAATATGGATGCACATTCAGACTACAGGCCGCTCGAAGGGCGCCATAGCGGGAATGCATTTCGCTATGCCGAAGAAGACGGTTACCTGCAGAAGTATTGCGTAGTCGGGCTACATGAAAATTATTTGCCACAAAATATCTGGATCGATATTGTGAACAATCCGTTTTTGGATTGTATCACCTTCGAAGACATCTTCATTCACGAGAAAAGGACTTTTATGCAGGCGGTATCGCACGCAACGGTTTTTACCGAAGACACTCTTTGTGGAATTGAAATAGACCTGGATTCCATTGAAAATACATTAAGCAGCGCCATTACACCGGCAGGGTTCTCACCGCTGCATGCTAGGCAATATGTCTCATTTGCTGCTGCTTCTGCCAAACCCGCTTACCTGCATATTTGCGAGGGAGCTACAAGATTGTCGAATGGAAAAACCGATGAAACAACCGGTAAGCTCATTAGTTATCTTGTCAGTGATTTCGTCAAAGGACTGCCATAAGCATTCTCATTTTTAGTGTGCGGATCCGATCCCGGTTAGAAAGGAATTCCTAAATTGATATAGCTTTGAAGTTTCCTTGTTTGATCGCAATACATCAAACTAAGATCAAGAGGCCCAAGTGCGAAATTGTAGGAAAAAGTGAGCCCATATCCCGAATAAAAATCCTCGTAAGAAAAGAATTCGCTCTTGCTGATAAAATTGTTAAACAGGATGTTGGCCCGGCCCGTCATGTAAGCACCGTTAAACAATGGCATGCGCAATCCTCCCTGTATTGTTGCCATCGCCGGCGTATAAAGGGCACCTTCCTGCAGCCCTGCAAAAAGTACCTGGTTACGGAACAGATTTGTCATACCGCCGACAATAAATTCATTCATCACATTTTTGGTGTAGTTAAAATTGACACCGCCCTGCAGGTTTAAGAAGGCGGTCCATTTTCCACCTAACGGTGCATATGCTTCTGCAGAAAGTGTCGTACGCAGGTAAGGTTCGGTTGAAATGGGCAATGAATCGGGATTGCTGATGGGTTCACCGTTTACCAGGAATTCCATATTTGCATTTTGGGCCATGACGCCTCCAAATTCTGCTTCTGCCTTTATTCCTTTACGCGGAAAAACATTCCTGTCGAGGGTATTGTACTTCAAATAGCCGAACAACGTCGAGAAATAATTTCTCCCTTTAAATTCGAAACCGGTGGATAATTGAGGAGTGTATTGAATTCTTTCAAACCTGTGACCCGCTCCAATCGTGAACGATCGTGAAGGCGAGTAATGAAGTTTTTCACTGATCTCAAGGAAACTCTGTTTGTAGAGTCCCGCCTGTTTCGACTGCTCGTGTGAAATGACATCGAAATTGTCAAACTGTGCTTTCAGCGTAAGTCCAAACTTTTTCAACCTGCCCAGGTATTGCAGGTGTTCGCCCCTAACACGAAAACTTTCTCCCACATTTATGGTTGCCATACTCCTGGAATTGGAAAGTATAAGGTTTCGGGACGTGATGTTGCCTATAATTCCAATACCCGAATACCGGTTATAATGTACTCCGGCCTTCAGATATGTCAGCGGATTTTCAGCTACATCAAAGACTATTTTATAACGGCCGTCGCCTTTTTGTTTTAATGCATACACGATGCGGGTGTAATACCGGGTACCAAATGCCTGCCGAACCATTTCATTGAGCTGTGATGCACTGTACTCCCTGTTTATCTTGAAATTCATCGTATTTATGAAGAAAGCCCTGGTTGTATTTTCTAACCCTGTAACTTCATATTCATTAATCAAAACTTTTTTCTGCTCCGGGAGTCGCCTCGTTGGGATTTCCTGGCTACCGTATATGGCCGTCAAGGAATCAGCAAGTTGCTTGAAACGGGGATACAGTTTTCTTCCTTCATCAATCCCTTTTTCGACAATAGCTTTGGCATCAGTGAAACTTCCCATATTGTATTTAGATAAATCAAATGGTATATAAAGATCACAAAGCGGTACTTCACTTTTTGTATCTTCTGCTTCTCGGAAAAACGCGATCTGTAGTAATAGCTGAATCACATTTTTTACTTTATCAGGCGGCAATAATCCATTCGATACCATGCTGCCAATTACATAGTCAGCTCCCATTTCCTTGACATCCCGTACCGGAAAATTCCGGCTGATACCTCCATCAACCAGTAATTTGTTATCATAGTGTACTGCAGTGAATACAGAAGGAATTGCCATGCTGGACCGAATAGCAGACGTGATTTCCCCGTTTTGCAAAACAACGGCTTCTCCATTGGCCACATCGGTGGCTATTGCTCTGAAGGGAATATTAAATTTCGAAAAATCCTTAATGTCGGTAACGGGAAAGTATAACTCTGAAAGTTTTAACCAAAGTTCCTGCGCCTCAAGAAAACCTGTAGCAATCTTAAAATTATTATTTACCCAGGGCAACTCAATATCGTACTTCGCATACTCATCTTTCTCTTCCATGAACAAATTCCGTAATCCTGATTGATTGCTGAGCAACGGATCCCAGTTTATATTGCGCGTTATTTTTTCAAGAGTGTCTCCGGAATAACCAATGGCGTAAAGGCTGCCAATCACGGCCCCCATGCTCGTGCCTGTGATATAGTCAATTTTCAGGCCGGCAGAATCAATGGCCTTTAATATGCCTATATGAGCAAGGCCTTTTGCCCCGCCGCCGCTTAGAGTCAATCCAATTTTTGGGCGGTCCGCCACTGACTGGGCTAACGAGATCCACGAAATGAAAATGAGAGTAAGAAAAACCAGCAGCGCTTTCATCACCAGTAACGATTGTTCTTACGGTGAAATTAACCTGTTTTTAGCTTATTTCAGGTTATTAAAGAAAAACATATATGTTAAAAAAACAATTGTCGAAAACCGTCAGGATAATAATAAAAGAAAACAATCAATGTTCAGATTGTCTCAACTTTTGAAACTGCCTTTTGAAATGGTGGCCAACTTTTATGACGTTCTTCTAAAAAACGGGGCCGTATAATCTGGTATCAGAGCCTGAGAACGCTTTGTTGTATCTGTTCAGTGCTTTTTGTGCATCCGATTTTTTCCCAGCACCCATAAGGGCCTGGTACAATCCAAACAAAGCCCATCCATTCTCGTCATTGTTCTTCAAATCGCTTTGAAAAATTCTTCTCGCATTGGCCCATTCACCTTTTTTTAAATAGGCATTTCCCAAATAATGCTTTGGATTTAAGAGCCAGTCTCTCGGCTCATTGTATACCATGTTTTCTTCTGTCTTAACCGCGTTTTCAAACGCAGAAATGGCTTCTTCAAAATTTTTTTCCCTTAGCGCAATGGTTCCTTTCAGTAAATTTTCAGCTACGGTAGCGCCTACGAACGCTGAAGAAAATGGTGTGAACGGAATAGCAAGCACACTATCTTTCATAAGACGCTGTATATTTTCGAGCTCGTGCATCGCCTCCCTTGGTCTGCCTTGTTGCGCATGCGCCATTCCTTTTCCAAAACTGAATAAAACATTTGCATAAACATACGCTGCATCGGGCTGTGGCACAGCCATGATCTCGTTCCAGTTTCCAAACCTGATATGCACAAGCATGGGTGTCATATAAATGTATTGTACATAATTCCCGAAGGCACCCGGTTGAGTTAGGTAATCTTTTGATATGCTGTGAACCGTTTCCAGGGCTGACTGTAGAGCATAGATATTTCGTCCTTCCATCATCGCGTTATTGGTTTGCATATGCAGGTTATGAATTATATAGAGAAAATCGGCCCCTGTAACCGGTGCATACAGCTCCATCAATTTTCGATAACTGCTTACGGCTTTTTCATTCACCTCGGACCCTTTGCGATAATTCCCGGTTCGCAAGTAAATATGTGAAGGCATGTGTACAGTATGTGAAAGCCCGGGAGTTATTTGACCAAGCCTGTCTGCACTAGGCAAAGCTTTCTCGGCATAGGGCGAAGGCTCCATTACGTGAATATAGTAATGGTTTGCCCCGGGATGATCCGGGTTCTTTTCAAGCACTTTTTCGAGGAGGTGGCGAATCAGGGGCGTCCACGATTTTGGTTCCCCATCAATCTTCCAGAGGTCCCATGGATGCTGCAGCATCAATGCATCGGCATATAACGTTGCTACATCTGCATCATCCGGAAATTTCTTATACGCTTCCTTCATCTTATCCGCATATAACTGGTTAAGCACCGACCTTTGCGCTGTTGAATCGGCGGAATAGCGAATACTTTGTGCGGTTATCAGCAATTTCTCTTTTTCTGAAACATTATCTGATAACTCTACTGCTTTATTGGCTGCAACCAACGCTTCCGAAGAAGCAGTATAACCTGCATCATTGATATTGGGTCCGTAGGCAAGTGCCTGTGCCCATTGCAGCATTGCTGAATTTGGATCAAACCGCGCAGCTTTCTTAAAGGAGGCCATCGATTCAATGATGTGGAAGCTATAATACATGTTGATACCCTGGTCAAAATAAAACTGCGCGCTGTCATTTTGAGTATCTATTTCCCAATGATGTGTCCCGGACCCGGGTATCGGTGGTATGTCACTTTCTTCGATCCATTCATTCACAATATTCCAGTCGGGGCTGCAACGAATCACATTCTTCTTTTTGTATTCTTCGAATGCCGTTAAAGACGACGGCTGTGTTTTGTCAGCAGAGAAGCGAAAAGCAAAAAGGAAACCGATTGCAACAGCTGCCGGAATTAAGATTAGCCTGGTTCTCATGGTAAGTGTGATTGATCGTTTAAAAGGTACGAAGATTCTCAAAAATCGTATACCAAATGGCTTTTTGCAATAAAAGAAAGATGGTGTATCGTCTCTTTGTATACCAACATGCAGGCGGAGAAGCCAGGATGCGGTAAGGCAAATAAAAAGGCAACCTGCATTTAATTCAACCGGTGAATTCAAACAGGTTGCCTCATCGCAATCACCGAACCCTCAGCGTTCGAAGCATGTTTGAGGTGGTAAATCGAGTCGGCCTATGAGCCTTCAGGTGTAAGATACTGCGCGTAAGCGTAGCCCTCTTCACCGTTATTCGTTCTGATCAACCACCACTGATCGTTCGTTTTACTTACCAGTGTCACAATTTCATGGTGTGCCGCTTTACCAACAATCGGTTGGTCCGTGCCCGGTCCCTTGCGAATATTGAGATTCGATTTTTCAGTGGTGACCGTTGCTTTTGAACCCGGAACTGCGTCAGACACTTTCACATTCATCACGACATCACCAGTAAGAAAATTAGGATCCAGCTTGTCATAAATGTTCCATAGTTGATCTTTCACTTTTCCATTGGGAGCAATCCCGTCAATGTACAATACACCATCTTGTTCGCGAACCTGCAGGTTGCTAACGCCTGATGCAGCTGCGGCGTCGGTCAGCTCTTTATATTTAGCTTGCAGTGCCATAGTTTTAAGTTTAATTGGTTATTTGGAAATCTTTAATCCTGAAGCATCGACCTTTTTCGGCTTTAACCCATCGAGTGACATTTTCAGCCTTTTCCAATCTGGCGCTTTTAATTCACCCGAAATGGCAATTACACCGTCATTTACAGTAGCGGTCACAGATGGAAAATCTTTAGTGGCGTCTTTTACTCCTTTTGCCAGCGGATCGTCGGGCGTGATCGTAACTGGTGCAGCAGTTGGAGGAGGAGCCACGGTAACATTGTTTTGAACTGATTTTACCCCTTTTACAGCAGCAACTGAAGTTTGGGCCGCTGCCTGTGCACTGGCATCCTTTACTTCGCCTGAAATAGTGGCAACACCATCTTTAACATCCACACTTATGCCTTTGAAGTCGGGGTTGGTTGCCAGTGCTGCCTCAGCTGCCGTCTTTATGTCTGCATCTTTTACTTTGGATTTGCAACCCGTGATAGAGCCGCTCATAAACGCTACAGCCGCAAACAGCAATAGCGATCGTGCAATTTGTTGTTTCATGTTTAATGTTTGATTTAATAAAACGCTGATTCTACATTGAAATAATAAGCAGAGAGAAAAAAAGTAACAAAGTTTATACCAAGACCATTCATCCACTTGTGCCACCTTCCAGCGAAACAATCAGTTCAAATGTTTTTTCATACTGAAGATTAAGCTTTTCCAGTTCCTGGCTAATATTTTTATATGCTGATTCCGCCTGTAAGAATTTGGTTTTATCGGAGTAAACTGCCGGGTCGATTAAAGACGCTTCCAGTGCAGCTTTCTTTTCTGTCAGGGGGCCAATTTTTTCTTCCAGCTGTTGAAAAATTTTTTGTTGCTTCTGCAGTTCCTTTTTCATTTCCTTATTGATCGGCTGAGATTGATGCCCGGGCCGCGGCGTTTGAACCGCCGATTTTGAAAAATTTGTTCCGCCCGGTTCATTTGGCTTCTCCGTTTTTTTGGGATTTTCATTTCGGATTTCGGTTTTCTTATTCAAGATTTCGGACTTCTGCTTTGCTATGCGCTCATTCCAGGCGACCCACTCTTCATATCCACCTTTAAATTCCTTCACTTTATGATCTACGATTTCCCAAATCTTGTTTGCTGTTTTCGAAATGAAATACCGGTCGTGACTGACCAGGATGATGCTGCCCTGGTACTTGTTTAATGCCTCAATCAGTAAATCACAACTATGCATGTCAAGGTGATTCGTAGGTTCATCCAGCATTAGAAAGTTAGCCTTGCTTACAATAACCTTTGCCAATGCCACCCTGGCTTTTTCACCACCGCTCAGGATTTTGATCTTTTTATCCGCGTCGTCACCACTAAAAAGAAAACATCCAAGTAAACCACGAAGTTCAAGCTCCGTCATTTGGCTGCCGCAGCCTTTCATTTCGTCCAATACGGTATTGTTCACATTCAGCGCTTCAAGCTGGTGCTGAGCATAAAAACTTTCCTCAACATTATGGCCCCATTTTCTTTCGCCGCCTTCGATCGACTCGGTTCCTGCAATAATGCGCAGCAAGGTTGACTTGCCTTTACCATTGGCACCGATCAGCGCAATTTTATCACCCCGATCAATTTCAACGGAGGTATCTTTTACAATCACATTATCACCAAATGACTTGGTAATATGCTTTAATTCCGTCAACACTCTGCCGGGTGTCTTATCCACCCTGAAATTAATTCGTATGTTAGGACGTTCGACATTCGCTTCTTCAATGCGTTCAAGTTTTTCCAGTTTTTTAAGGATGCTCTGTGCCATGGATGCCTTGCTCGCTTTGGCCCTGAACCGTTCTACGAGTCTTTCATTCTGTCGAATATAGTCCTGTTGGTTTTCGTAAGCCTTTTGCTGCATCTCTATGCGAATGGCTTTTTCCTTTTCGTAAAAATCATAGTTGCCATTGTAGATATGCAATTCCTGCTGGTACACTTCCACAATTTTCGTCACCATTCGATTTAAAAAATATTTATCATGACTGACAATTACAACGGATCCCTGGTAGTGCTGCAAATACTTTTCAAGCCATTCTATTGATGGCAGGTCCAGGTGATTGGTAGGTTCGTCCAGCAACAACAGGTCAGGCTGCTGCAAGATCATTTTTGCGAGGAGCACACGCATTCTCCAGCCACCGCTAAACTCCTGGTAAGAACGCTGAAGATCGGTATTTGAAAACCCAAGTCCCTGCAGGACTTCTTCGGTTTTATGATGAATATTGTATCCGCCGAGCGTTTCAAGTTCATGAAGTTTATCCGTGTATTCATACAGGATTTTTTCATCGCCCGTATTTTCCAGCTCCTTACCAAGTTCTTCAATTTCTTTTTCCAGCTGCAATACTTTTTCAAATGCTCCCAAAGCCACATTCAAAATAGAGTCAGAAGTCTCAAAACTTAAAAGATCCTGGTGAAGATATCCAATAGAAGTGCTGCGACTACGTTCAACGGTTCCCGCAGAAGGAGAGTATTGTCCAACCAGCAATTTTAAAATGGTGGATTTCCCCGTGCCATTATATCCAATCAATCCAATTCTTTCATTGGGTTGAATATGCCAGGTGGCATCTTCTATGATAACCCTGGCTCCAAATTCAAATGTAACGTTCTGTAGTCCTGCAAGCATAGTTCTTATTAGTCAATTATTCATTGTGATCCGCCAACAGCGGAGAAGTAAGTGATTGGTGCATGGTCGACACCGAACGCAAAAATAATGGATTACCAACTCAGCGCACTTTGAAGTAAATTTGTGACAGTGTCTTTATTTGAAAAATTGAACCGCAATTGCCGGCCTTGCTTCGCTGAAGCTTCGCAAAGCGCTGCAGGCAGGTGGTAACAATAGAAACATAGATTTGCCCATATCTATGTTATCCTGATGTGTCCTGTGACCTGCATGCGTGCACACCTTGCTTCGCCGGCGCTTTGTGAAGGTACCTTTAGCTGATGTGGTTCAAAAGGCAAAAACCGACTTTCAAATTGCGATACTATTAAATTTGATTTAAAATTTGTATTCAATGAAGAAAGTTCTGGCAATCGTAGCAATTTTATTATTAATCATCGCGGGTTATTTCTGGTATGCTTTTAAAGGTGCAAGGAAGGGTCCGAAAAGACCAAAGCCTGTCGCCCTCGTTGTAAGCAAGCACAGCAATGCGTTTAACCAATCCGTACAGGAGTTGCTTGACGATTACTATAATCTTTCGGAAGCATTTGTAAACTGGGACACAATCGCAATTAATCGTTACGGCATCGAATTAAAAACCTCTCTGGATAGCCTGGAAGTCGATGATCTTAAAGTTGACACGACCGGAATATATGAGTCAATCATCGATCCCCTTTCTAATGCAAAAAACGAAACAGCAACCATTGTATCAGGTGCATCGATAGACGATAAACGGATTTCTTTCAACCGCCTATCTGAAAACCTGCGCCTGATCTTCATTATCGTCAAATACGACCAGGGGAAATTGTACTGGCAAGAATGTCCAATGGCGTTTGGTGAAGGCCGCTCGGGTAACTGGCTCAGCAAAGCTGAAGAGGTACGGAACCCTTACTTAGGCAATAAACACCCCCGGTATAAGGATGGAATGTTGGGCTGTGGAGAAACCAAGGACGTAATCAACTTCATGTTGCCGGATAGCACGGGCAACAAATAACGTGCTGTTTTCTTAATTGCCCCGGTTCCGGTTTCCTCCGAAAGTTTTCCAATCATAATTGCGTCTAAGGAAAATTACCCTTCAGGGCCGAAATAAATTTGATATTATTCGATGTATTATAAGTTTTGCTTTTTTTAAAACAATCACATGAGAAAATTCGGAATCTATTTTTTCTTCCTCTTTAGTGCAGTTGATTTATTTGCCCAGGAAAAGTTGGACCTGGAAGCCATCAACAGGATCAAACACGAGGGCCTTAAGAACTCCAAAGTGATGGACATCGCTTTTCAACTCACCGATGCAAATGGACCAAGGCTTTCGGGTTCCCCGGGATTTATGAAGGCAGCGAACTGGGCAAAATCAGAATTTCAAAAGTGGGGATTGGAAAATGCTGCACTCGAGCCATGGGGAGAATTTGGAAAAGGATGGGAGCTAAAAAAAAGTTATGTGGCCATGACGGCGCCCTATTATAAACCAATGATTGCTTATCCAAAAACCTGGACAAGGGGCACTAAGGGATTGAAGCACGCTGAAGTAATATTGATTGAAGCAAAAGACTCCGCAGACTTGGAAAAATATAAAGGAAAATTGAAAAACAAAGTGGTACTGCTTTACAGAACAGATACGCTGAAGCAAACATTTGTCGCCGATGCAAAAAGGCTCACTGATGAAGATTTGGAAAAAAAAGCTTCGGCGCCAATGCCCCAATCCCGCCAGGATGGCACAGATACTGCACAGCAACGACGCATGAGGGAATTTCAACGCAGGCAGGGAAGCGGCGTGACCAATAAACTGAAGGAAATTGCGGATGCCGATGGTGCGTTGGCAATCCTGAGCATGAGTCCAAAAGGCCATGATGGAACCTTGTTTGTACAGGGAGGCGGTAGTTATGCCAGGGATGCCCCAGATAATCTCCCGGACATCATGATTACATTTGAAGATTACATGAGCATGTGTCGTCTTGTAAAAGCCGGGATTGCGGTGAAAATGGAATTGGATGTAAAAACAAGCTTTAATGTAAAAGACACCCAAGGGTATAATGTAATGGCTGAAATAAAGGGTACGGATTCATTACTGAAAGATGAAGTGGTAATGCTTGGCGGCCACCTCGATAGCTGGCAGGCTGCCACGGGCGCGACCGACAACGCAGCAGGGTGCGCCATAATGATGGAAGTTGTAAGAATAATTAAAGCGCTCAAAGTTCAACCGCGCCGCACGATTCGTATTGCATTATGGAGTGGCGAAGAACAAGGGTTACTTGGTTCAAAGGGTTATGTGAAGAGACATTTTGCAGACCCGGCTACGATGGAGCTTAAGCCCGAACATGAAAAATTTTCTTGTTACTTCAATATTGATAATGGTACCGGCAAAGTTCGTGGCATATATCTGCAGGGTAACGACAGGGTCAAAGACATATTCACGGAATGGCTCACACCATTTCATGACATGGGAGCAAGTACGGTTACGCTCTCAAACACGGGTGGTACCGATCACGGCTCGTTTGACGCAGTAGGCTTGCCGGGTTTCCAGTTTATCCAGGATCCCATAGAGTATGATACCCGGACACATCACACCAATATGGATTCATACGATCATTTAATACCTGAAGACATGCAACAGGTATCTGTCGTTGTAGCATCTTTTGTCTATAATGCAGCGATGCGGGATGAAAAGTTGCCGCGAAAAGAATTGCCAAAAGCAAGAGGTAGCGGACAAAGGGCTTTTTAATAAAAACCGAAATCGCGTCAGAATAATTCGTTTCGGCATTTTACATAAATGAAAAACGATTTTGAGACTAACACCTACGTCAATATCATTTTTCTGTCCGTCTTTGATTTGCTGGAATGCCAACCGGGAAAAACCGCGACAGGGAATCTTGGAAGCTATAAAATAATGACACAACGAAAATGATTTCAAACGGCACGTTACACTATTCTATTTTACGGGGTAATTAATGACCATCTGGAAGCAGTAATCTTCCGATAGTTGACCTGCTTTCACACACCGATCTGAAAGTCGACAAACTACTTATCGTTTCTGCGCAAGCTTCAATTGTCCATAAGTGGGAATTTGCTGCATGATGCTTGCACGAAGTTGTGTCAGCATATAAACTTCTGCCTGGTAAAACTCAAATGCAACTACGGCATTCGTAGCTGTCTTTATTTTATTGTAGTACTCCTGCAGGCTTTTTTCCTGGTCAAAACGATTGGTAAAGTATTTGGCAGCCAATGAGTCGGCAACGGAAGCGGTCATATTGCTGTAAGCCTGTGCCGTTTTTTCATACAATGCCAGTCTTGACAGCGCGACTTTTTTGTTTTCATTTTCATACTGATTATAAATTTTCCAAAATGCGGCGGAGTCTTTTCCTGAAACGGCAACAAGTTTGCCAATTGCCTCCTTTTTCTGAACGCCCAGCAGGTTTACAATAGCTTCTGCTTCGGCATCGGATGTTTGGGAAAAAGCTGCAAAGGAAAAACCGGCACAAGCCAGGATCACGAGGAAAATTTTCAGTCTCATAATAGTTTATTTTTGCGAAGAAACTATTTTAAACAATATAAAAAAAATTACTTTTTACTCGCTATTTGAACCGTCGGATCGAATTGAACTACATTCTTTTTACCGCTGATCACATCAAATTTTCTCCGTATGTTGAGAAGTCAATACTTTTACTTTCCGCGTAAAATGTTAGCCGTTGAAAACAAGACAGCTATCCCAACTTCAAATTGAAAGCTTCATCAACGATGGCTTCATAAAAATTGAGAATGCGTTTCCAACCGGAGTTGCTGATGAATGTTGTGCGATCTTATGGAAAGCGACTCAATGTGATCCGGACGACTCCTCCACCTGGATTCATCCCGTAATACGTATCTCCGAATTGGGACATGAACCTTTTAAAAAGGCGGCAAATACACCCATTCTTCACAATGCATTTGATCAGCTGGTGGGCAAAGGCAATTGGGTGCCACGAATTACCCTGGGGTCGTTCCCGATTCGATTTCCCGGCAATGAGCTGGCAAATGATACAGGCTGGCACGTTGATGCGAGTTTTCCCGGAGATGACGCCGGCAACTATTTGGATTGGAGAATTAATATCAACTCAAAAGGACGGGCGCTATTGATGCTGTTTCTTTTTTCAAATGTCTCTGAACGCGATGCTCCAACTGTAATTAAGGTCGGCTCACATTTGGGCGTTGCAAAAATTCTGAAACCGGCGGGTGAATACGGCCTTTCATTTATGGAACTTGCCAAGAAATTGGACACCCTTCCTAACTACAAAGAAGCACGGGCAACCGGAACGGCAGGTACTGTCTATTTATGCCATCCGTTTCTTGTACATGCTGCGCAGGATCACCATGGAGACACGCCGAAATTCATGGCGCAACCGCCATTACTCGGCAAACTGGGCTTTGATTATTTACGCCGTGAAACGAATCTGTGTCCGGTGGAAAAGGCGATATTAAAAGGAATTCGCGAATAAATTTTTGACACAATAGCGCACATTTCAATGAACCGATATTTGTAATCATTTATTCATTTTATATGGCCAAACTCGTAAAACAAGATGAATCGGAAGAAGTAAACGAACACATAAAGAAACTGGATCCGAAAGTTGCGGAAGTTGTGCAGACTTTAAGGAAGATTATTCTTTCCACGGACAAAGAAATCGGTGAACGAATAAAGTGGAATAATCCCAGTTTTTACTTTACCGGGGAAATGAAACCATTTGATCCGAAAGAATATAAACGGGAAATTGCTGTATTTAACCTTTTCAAAAACAGGATTATGTTGGTCTTTCCCAGCGGTGGAAAAGTCAACGATAAATCAGGTTTTCTGGAAGGCGACTATAAGGACGGAAGACGCATAGTCATTTTTAAAGACCTTGACGACGCTAAAACAAAAGGAAAAAATTTACGCCTGGTATTAAAGCAGTGGCTGAAACTTAAGGATAAATGAGCTTCTTTTGGTTAAACCATTTGATGCACCAAAACAGTTTTAAATTCAAGATGAAATTATTACCGATTGAAGTTGAAGAGGCGTCGAATTCTGAATACCGGCGCAATCCTGAATGCATCGAAATCCTGAATGTGTATCCCGGATTTTATGCAAGAGTAGGTTTCGTGAAGCCGTGGGTCGGTTATTTTGCCAGCGGCGACGACGACGAAATAATCGGTTGTGGTGGATTCAAGGGCAGTCCTGTGAATGGCAAGGTTGAGATTGCTTACGGTACATTTAAAAGTTACCAGGGTAGGGGAGTTGCTACCGAAATTTGCCGGCAATTAGTTGTATTGGCAATACAAACAGATCGCTCGACCAGGATAACCGCAAGAACGTTGATGGAACCCAATGCGTCCACCCGGGTGCTCAAAAAAAATGGTTTTGAATTTATTGGGATAGTGTATGACGAAGAGGATGGAAATGTTTGGGAGTGGGAGTTTAAAAAAACTGATGCGTGATCTCCTACCTGCTGGAATAATGGATACTGGATGCTGGTTTCTGGATTGCAACTTTGCATATTGCCTATTGCTAATTCGGCCTGTCATAGATAAATCGCACCATAGCATTCTTCTTATTGTCCGATGCCAGGTAAACCTGGTATCGCTTCTCGCCTGCGTTTACAATCATCAGCGCGGTATTGGGTGGAATTGATCCGAGATTTTCACCAACCATAATCATCTCCTGCCGGGGTCTTGTAAAATCAATCCTGATAAAAATGGTTATGGGTTTTGCGGCAAGTACTTTTTTCGACACAACCGGCATGTCATTTACGTATACCGAAATAGTGTCTCCGTCGATAATACCATTATCATAAAAATCGAGTTTTATGTTTCCAGTATCGACTTTTATTTCTTTTACAAGGTCGAGTTTACGCTCTATAAGTACAGCAGGTACTTCGGGTTTGAAAGCAGACTTTTGTATTCGTGTAAGTACAATAGTACCTGGCGGGCAGTTGTTTTTTCCGTCCATGGTTTTTCCGCTCCATGTTCCCCGCAGTTGTTCTTCCCGCCCGTCTGTATGAAATGTAAGTGTATATTTTTTGATGCAGGGAATGCAATCGGATGGTATTTTAAATAAAGATACTTTCTGCTCTTCAATGTGAAGCGATTTGGCAGTCGTATCATACAACCCTTCGAATTCCTCCTTTACATAGTTGGTGGTGTCGGAATAATGATACGAATTACCCCGGATGCTATTGCCGGCTATCTGCAATTGAAATTCGATATTGTAAACGGGAAAACATCCGCCTGGCTCCATCACCAGGCGACCTTTCCAGAAGCCGTTTATATCCTGCGCCGAAGCACATACTGTCGCCAGGAATAAAATAAATGAAATAACGGCCTTTTGCATTAGTGATGAAAATAGGAAAAAATATGAAGCGGCTATAAAAATTACAGAAACGGTAGAAGCAGGCTTTAAACAAAGCAAACCCGGACGTATTTAGTATTGACCCTTAATTCGGCTTTTCATATTTAAACTTTACTACCGCATTCTTTTGTTCGGTTGAAGTAATGCCTACTCTGAAGCGTTGTTCGCCGGCTTCAACTATCATTACCGATGTATTCGGCGGAATGCTGCCCAGGTTTTCAGCAACCATTGTGAGTTCCTGCACGCTGTTGTCTTCATCCATCTTAAATTTAAGTATCAGGGGATTTGCTGTTAACCTCTTGTGCGAAAGCACTAATTTCTTATTCAAAAAAACAGAGATTGAATCGTCATCAATTTCCCCGTTGTCGTACAATTTCACGGTAACATTGGGATCAGTGATTACGAGCGTTTGCGCAAGTTTGTTCTCCCTTGTTTTAAGAATGCTGGGAGTAATCACCGGCATTTGGTCCGGAATCCTGGTTATTTCTGGTGTATTCTTCCTCAGCGAATCAGGGTTAACCTTTGTCGGCTGCTCCTTTACTTTGTTTTTGTTTTCCGCAGTTGCTGAATTTTGTTTTTTGCCTGCTGGCGGGTTTGACTTTGGTATGGTAGTTTTCCTGGTTACGGGAGGCGAAGTAACCGGTTTTTCTTTTACCACCGGGGGAGGAACATTTTTGTTTGGTTCCGTTTTCACTACAGGTGGAGGAGCACTTTTGTTTGGTTCCAATTTTTTTGGAGTGGGCCGCAATGACGGCTCGATATAAAAATCAGAGGTAGCCACCTTTCGAAGAAAGACTTTACCGGCACCGCATTGACCCCACTCGTATGGATTGGGGCCGTCTTTTACTTCCGTTTTTCCCAAGTATGTTCCTTCCAGGAATTCTTCCTTGCCAGAACGGGAATACTGAAGATCGTAATTCATAATACAGGTGCCACCGCCCATTGTTTTTACTTCAACCGTTTTTATTTCGCGAATCCTGAAGATTTGAGAATCGTCCATGTAATTTCCTGTCATCGTAGCCTTGCCATAAAACCGGATATCATCCTGCCAGGAGTATGAAACCCCCGAAACCGAATAGCTTGCATTTTGTTTAACCTGGAATTCGAGCTTGTAGTAGTAGCCATCGCTGGAAATAAAGTAACCTCTCCAAATGCCTGTTACGCTCTGTTGTGAATAAGATTGGAATGACAAGCCAACGAGCAAGAAAAAAAACCAGCTTTTTAACCTCATTGTCATCAATTCATGTCTTTCAAAACTAACGAATAAGTTTGTATCGATTTATTGCACTCCGGCAATAGTTTGTTAATTTTGCCCCCTCAAAAACAGGGTGCCAGTTGCCTGTTACTGGTTATCAGTTTTTTTCAAAATAGATATTGTTTTAAACGAAAAAATTTGGGGTTTTATACCGGCAACAGGTAACCGGTGACCGGCAATACGAAGATGATCAATATAACCTTTCCCGACGGAGCTGTGCGGCAATATGAAAAGGGTATTTCGGCGTTCGATATAGCAAAATCAATTTCTGAGGGCCTCGCCAGGAAGGTGCTGGCAGCGAATGTAAATGGGAAGGTTTGGGATGCCGCCAGGCCAATTAATGAAGATGCCAGTCTTAACCTGCTTACCTGGAATGATAAGGACGGTAAAACTACTTTCTGGCATTCGTCTGCGCACTTGATGGCGGAGGCCGTCGAATCGATGTTTCCCGGTGTAAAATTCTGGGTTGGGCCCGCTACAGAAAACCCACAGGGCTTTTATTATGATATGGACCTGGGTGACCGGAAGATTTCAGAAGAGGATCTCGCTGCATTGGAAAAAAAGATGAATGAGCTTGCTAAAAGGAACAGCCCCTATACCCGGAAAGAAATTTCGAAACCTGAAGCGGTTAAATATTTCACTGAAAAGAACGATGAGTATAAACTTGACCTGATAAATGGGTTGTCAGACGGTGAAATAACCTTTTATACGCAGGGAAATTTTACAGACCTGTGCCGCGGGCCGCATATTCCCAATACAGGTTTTATCAAAGCGGTGAAGCTTACAAATATTGCAGGGGCTTATTGGAAAGGTGACGAAAAAAATAAGCAGCTTACCAGGATATATGGGGTTACGTTTCCATCACAAAAGGAATTGGACGAGCATCTCGCGTTACTGGAGGAAGCAAAAAAAAGGGATCATCGAAAACTTGGCAAAGAACTCAGCATTTATACAATGGATGATGATGTGGGGCAGGGACTGATCATGTGGATGCCAAACGGAACCGTAATCATTGAAGAACTGGAGAAATTAGCAAAAGAAACCGAGTTGGAAGCCGGTTATAAGAGAGTTGTGACGCCACACATCGCCAAAGAAAGCATGTATATCACCAGCGGACATCTTCCATATTATGCGGAAAGCATGTATCCACCCATGGAAATTGAAGGTGAAAAGTATTACCTGAAATCGATGAACTGTCCGCATCATCATAAGATTTATGCAGCGGAGCCAAAAAGCTATCGGGATCTTCCGTATCGAATTGCTGAATATGGCACTGTGTACCGTTATGAACAAAGCGGTGAGTTGTTTGGATTGATGCGCGTTCGTTGCCTGCATATGAATGATGCCCATATCTATTGCACAAGGGAACAGTTTAACGATGAGTTCAGGGCAGTGAATGACATGTACCTGAAGTATTTCAAAATATTTGGTATTGAAAAATACGTCATGCGGCTTTCCCTTCATTCACCCGAAAAGCTCGGAGTAAAATACGTAAATGAGCCACAGCTCTGGATTGAAACAGAGGCAATGGTGAGAAATGTGCTGAAAGAATCCAACATTCCGTATGTTGAAGTGCAGGATGAAGCTGCCTTTTACGGTCCAAAGATCGATGTTCAAATATACAGCGTCATTGGAAGGGAGTTCACCCTTGCTACCAACCAGGTGGATTTTTCACAGGGAAGAAGTTTCAAATTGCAATACACGACACAGGACAATAAATCCGAAACTCCATTAATCATTCATCGTGCTCCCCTTGGAACACATGAACGATTTATCGGATTTTTGCTCGAACAGTATGCCGGAAAATTTCCCACATGGCTTAGTCCGGTGCAGGTAAAACTGCTGCCGATAAGTGATAAGTTTTTGGATTATGCACAAACTGTGGTGCAGAAACTGAAAAATGCAGATATTCGTGCTGAGGTAGATGACAGGCAGGAAAAAATTGGTAAGAAGATTCGCGACACGGAACTTATGAAGGTTCCTTATATGCTTGTTGTGGGCGAAAAGGAAATGAATGAAAACAGAGTATCAGTTAGAAAACAGGGCAAAGGCGATCTCGGGGCCAGGGAAATAGACGAGTTTATCATTGAATTAGTGAAAGAGATTAAAGAACGGAAAGCAGAATAAAAATGTACTTAAACTCCTTACGACCTGTGTAAGGAATTCAACAAAACAAAAATTGATGCCCCATTGCCAAATGTCAGGTTTGGTACAGGACAAAGGGGGTTCACTTAAAAAACGTAAATGGCAGTACCACAAAAACCCGGAGGCGGGTTCAACAGACCACCAGGCCAGGGCGGATTTCAAAAACCAGGCGGTGGCGGATTTAACAGGGGAGGTTTTAACAGGGGCAGATTTATTCCCCGCAAAGAAGCTGAACATCGTATTAATCATTTCATAAGAGTACCACAGGTGCGGCTTGTAGGTGAAAACGTTGAAGTAGGCATTTATTCAATCCAGGATGCGCTGCGAATGGCGCAGGAGCAGGCGCTCGACCTTGTAGAAATTTCACCAACAGTTGATCCTCCCGTATGTAAGATTATAGACTATAATAAATTCCTTTACGACAAAAAGAAGAAAGAAAAGGAGATGAAAGCCAAAAGCAAGGTCTCCGAAGTCAAGGAAATTCGTTTCACTCCAAACACCGATGATCATGATTTTGATTTTAAAGCAAAGCATGCAGAGGGCTTCTTAAAAGATGGTAACAAGGTTAAAGCATATGTTCAATTCAAGGGGAGGGCTATTCAGTTCCAGGATAGGGGCCAACTTCTCCTTTTGAAATTTGCAGAACGTCTTGCGGAGATTGGTGTTTTGGAAAGCATGCCCAAGCTTGAGGGTCGCAGGATGCTTGCTATGATTGCACCCAAGGGTAAAAAGAAAGCGGAAAAAACGGCGAAGGTCGATAACGGATAGTTGTTAACTAATTTAATTTACTAACCCGGCAACTCGCCGGGTTTTTTTAATTGCCCGTAATAATTGCATAATCAAAACCGTTTTCAGCGCAGTGTAAATAATCAAATAATTCATTGCATCATAATTTTTATTTATACCTCGTATTCACTGTTCATCGGCCGGATAAGCCATTGATACCAAAATCCTGAATATACCTTCCTCCATGAATCGATTCCGTATCTTAGTAGACTGTTTTCCGAAACTAAACTCAATACATTCAATGCGATTGCCCTTTTCATATGCGATCCTGATCGTTATCAGCTTATTTCTGTACCGGGCGAGTTTCGCTCAACCAAAAACCGATACAACCAAGACATCAGCATCTGGGTCCCGCTCGCAATCAGGTCCAAAACCTTTCAAAGAGGTGATTACTTCAAAAGCTATTTCGGACGACGGTTTATTTACAGTACACAAAGTTGAAGACAAGTATTATTTCGAAATTCCTGATAGTCTCCTCGGAAGGGATATTTTGGTTGTAAATCGAATTTCAAAGTCTGCTGCCGGTTTACGTAGTGGCTTTTTCGGATATGCCGGTGATGAAGCAGGAAGAAACGTTGTGCGGTTTGAAAAAGGACCAAATAATAAATTATTCTTACGCTCAATTTCATTTGCAGAATATTCCAGGGATTCTACCTCTCCGATGTTTACGGCGGTAAACAAATCAAATGTGCAGCCTATTGCTGCAGCCTTTGATATAAAGGCATTATCTAAAGATTCATGCGGCAGCATCATTGACATGACCGATTATATCAGCGGTGACAACGATATTTTATTTTTCGCAAGCCAGGTCAAATCATCGTTAAGAATCGGCTCGCAACAAACAGACAAATCATACATCGTTGGCGTGAGATCATACCCGATCAACGTCGAAATTTTATCAGTGAAAACTTACGGAAGAATGCCTGGCCCGTCGGTTCCCGGAATTTCTGCACCTGCCGGGGGCAGTAATATTACCGTAGAGATGAACAGTTCGCTGGTTATACTCCCGAAACACCCAATGCGTTCCAGGAATTATGATCCCAGGGTTGGTTTTTTTACCGTTGGGTATACCGATTTTGATGCTAACCCCCAGGGAGTGGAGACAACTATACTGGTAAAGCGGTGGCGTCTTGAACCTAAAGATGAGGACACTGAAAAGTACAAAAGGGGAGAACTGGTGGAACCCAAAAAACCAATCATATTTTATATCGATCCTGCCACGCCGAAGACATGGGTGCCTTACCTGGTGCAGGGAGTCAACGATTGGCAGGGAGCGTTTGAAAAAGCCGGATTTAAGAATGCCATCATTGGAAAAATGGCGCCAAGCAAAGAAGAGGATCCGGATTGGAGTCTTGAAGATGCCCGTTATTCTGCTATTGTTTATAAGCCATCCGATGTAACTAATGCAAGCGGTCCAAGTATCAGCGATCCGCGGAGTGGCGAAATCATGGAGAGCCACATCAATTGGTATCACAATGTGATGGAATTGATCCATCACTGGTATTTTGTACAGTGCGGACCATTAGACACCGGGGCGCGCAAAATGATTTATGATAATGAACTGATGGGCCAGTTGATCCGTTTTGTTTCCTCGCACGAAGTTGGACATACGCTGGGCTTGCGTCATAATTATGGATCGAGTTCTACGGTACCTGTTGAAAAACTGAGAGACAAAGCCTGGGTGGAGGCACATGGCCATACCCCTTCAATAATGGATTACGCACGTTTTAACTATGTGGCGCAGCCCGAAGATAAGATCGGCAGGAAAGGACTTTTCCCCCGAATCGGCGACTACGATGTCTGGGCGATTGAATGGGGTTACAAACTGTTTCCACAATTAAAATCTGAAGAAGAAGAAAAAGCCTTTCTGAATAAATGGGTAATTGAAAGGTTGAAAGACAATCGCCTGTGGTTTGGTACCGAAACGAATCCAGATGATCCCCGCTCACAAAGAGAACAGGTGGGGGACGACGCTATGAAAGGAGCCATGTACGGGATAAAGAATTTGCAGCGTGTCGTGCCTAATCTGGAAGACTGGACAAAAGAGCCCAATAAAGATTACAGCAACTTAAGAGAAATGTACAACCAGGTGACCAGCCAGTTTTCGATGTATATGGGGCACGTTGCCAAATACATTGGTGGCATCATGGAAACGCCAAAAATGGTTGAAGAAAACGGACCCGTTTATGAAGTAGTACCCAAAAACAAACAGAGGGAAGCTGTAGACTTTCTCGGCAAACAATTGTTTGCGACACCGACGTGGTTACTGGATAACGACATCTTTGATAAGACGGGGATTAGTGCCATCAACACGGTCGGCGGACTGCAGGACAATATCTTAAATCGCTTGCTGGGGACCAGGAATCTTTCTAAGTTGATTGATGCCGAAGCGGAACAGGGAAATAATGCTTACACAATAACCGATCTGCTAAACGATCTTAAAAAGTCGATTTGGAGCGAATTACCTAACAAATCGAAAATTGATGTTTATCGCCGAAATCTTCAAAAGTCTTATGTAAATATTTTGGACAACCTTCTAAATCCCCCCAGAAGCGGTAGTTCATCCGACGTAATCGTAATTAATTTCGGTGGTACCGCTTCCATAAACGTTGATAAATCTGACATTAAAAGCGTGGTAAGAGCCCAATTAATCGCTTTACGAACTGAGATAAAATCTGCGTCCGTCTCGATATCTGACCCGATGTCACGTTATCACTTACAGGATGTGTTGGTGAGGATTGATAAGGCCTTGGATCCCAAGGAATAAAGGGAGATTATTTTCAGAACTTACAGACCCTTCTCTTCATTAATTTTCAAGGATGTCTGTTTTAAATTGACTTTGTTGTTATTAGCTGCTCCATTATCTTTGCAGCCCGAAATCCCGATCAGGGTTGAAGGAAGTTCTTTATTTATCCTCCTGCAAATGCGGGCGGTCATTTCCTGAAGAGGTTCGACAAGGATCCCCCGGTGGGGAACGCCTCAAGGGTATAATTTTAATATTGGGTAAAATGCCTAAAGTAAAAACGAATTCCAGTGCCAAGAAACGCTTTAAAGTGACGGCAACGGGAAAGATCATGCATCAAAAGAGTTTTAAGCGACACATCCTCACAAAAAAATCTAAGAAACGCAAACGCAATCTCAGAATCGAAGGCACCGTAGACAAAAGCCAGATCGATTTTGTAAAACGCCTATTGAGGTTGAAATAAGTTGGAATGGTTCTCGCGCCAGGACGCCTTCGTGGGACCACCAACTTCAAACCTTAAACTTCAAACATTAAACTCTTTAAGATATGCCCCGTTCAAAAAATTCTGTTGCTTCAAAAGCACGTCGTAAAAAAATTCTGAAACAGGCGAAAGGCTTTTATGGCAAACGTAAAAACGTATTGACCGTTGCCAAAAACGTAGTGGAAAAAGGAATGACTTACATGTTTGTAGGTCGCAAGCTGAAAAAAAGAGAATACAGGACTTTGTGGATTGCCCGTATTAACGCGGCAGTTAGAGCAGAAGGACTGACATATTCCGAATTTATCAGCAGATTAAATAAAAAAGGAATCACTCTTGATCGCAAGGTTTTAGCTGACCTCGCGATGAACAATCCTGAAACCTTCAAAAGTCTTGTTGCAGAAGTAAAATAACTTTAAACTGAAATTCATAATAGAGGCTGTCCAAAAACTATTGTCAGCCTGAGCCTGGCGAAGGTTGCCAGTATGATTGTAAATATTTCGACAAACTGAATATTACAATCAACCTGTTTTTTGGACAGGCTCTTTTTTTGCCTCACATCGTCTACATAATATTTACAAATATCTTTCCCTGATTATTTTCTGGTGATGCATGGCGTGCCCAATAATGATATAGCCAATCGCCAAAACGTAATTGGGCGAATTGGACGAAGTACCTGCGGCCTCCAGTTGCTCCTTGTCAAGAGAATGAAATAATAATTCAGAAGATCTTCTAACTACTTTTAATTCTTCGACCAGTTTATCCCATGATCTTTCATCGGCCTTTGCATTAGCAGCAAAGAGATTTTCATCAAACCCGGAAAGGGGAGTGGGATCTTTCCGCGCAAAGCGCAAGGCACGATATGAAAAAATTCTCTCGGCATCGATGATGTGTTGAAGCAATTCTTTTAACGTCCATTTTCCGTCGGCATAGCGATAGTCATACTTTTCGAAAGGAATGGTTTCCAGGAACCTGAAAAGTGAAGCGCTTTGTTTTTCGAATGCCTCGCTCAAATCGTCGTCCGGTACCTGGTTAATATAATTATGATAAAATGATCCGACGCGTGAAAGTTCAGGTCGCATAGCTTGCAATTTATTTCTTCAAGGAAGGTCGGACTTTTAGAAGAAACTAACTACAGCACGGTCAAAAAAACAATTGCCTCAAAAGCCATTATTGCGAGGGAGGAATGACCGACGCAATCTAATTCTCCGGCGACTTTTGAGGCGGTGTATCTTCTTTTATCCTTTTGGATTCGATTTTACTTTTGATTTAACGGGCGGTGAGGGTTTCTTCGCGTCAGGCTTTAACACTGAAGCAAGCTTGATCGCCTCATAAGCATTAACAAGACCTCCAGCAGCACTTAATTCTGAGAGATCGACTTCATCACCTGTGCCTGGATCTTTTACCTTTTCTCCGGGATTTTTTGAAGACTTTTCAATTGCTGATTTTACCTGTTGAGGAGATAAGTTAGGATAGTATTCCAGTATAAATGCCGCCACACCCGCAACAACTGGTGATGCCATGCTCGTTCCCTGAAGAAATTGACATGAATTATTACCCGGGACAGTAGAATATATTTTCACGCCGGGCGCGAATACATCAACTTCTTTTTTACCATAGTTCGAGAAACTGGCTGTAAAGCCTCCGGCTTTTGGATCTCCACTCGCGCCAACTGTAATCCAGTTGGTAGCCCGCCTGCCGTCTTCCAGCACCGGCGTCGGAAAGTTTAGTGAAGTGTCGAGATTTTGGTGGCTGTTTCCGGCAGCATGAACGAGGAGTACTCCCTTGCTTGCCGCGTACTCAACGGCTTCGTCTACCCACTTCTTCTCCGGGGACAGTCCTTTACCAAAACTCATATTCACAACTTTTGCCCCATTGTCCACCGCGTAACGAATGGCCAGGGCAATGTCCTTATCATGCTCATCTCCGTCGGGTACCGCGCGGATACTCATAATTCTTACATTATCTGCAATTCCGTCCATTCCCAGATCATTATTACGGACAGCGGCAATAATGCCGGCAACATGAGTGCCATGCAGCGCGCCATGCTTGCTTACCATTATATTATTATTCCCGTAATACTTATCGTTGAAATCGCTGTAGTTGTCTTTGACCACTTCATCGCGGTAAGGTTTCGGCGGTTTGTCTGCGGCATCAAATTTATTAATGTCTTTTTCGAGCTCATCAATAATCATCGAATTCGATATCTCCTTATCATCGTAACCCTTGCAGATACTTGTGAGAATTCTTTTTACTTTTTTTGAAGGATCCGCCGTAGGCGTGTATGAGGCCAGGTCATTACAGTTATATTCATCTTTGCCGAGGTCTTGGCGGATCAGGGAATCACCAGCTTTCATATCCTTGTACATTCTTCTTGTCTGGACGACGTCAAGCGGATTTATGTCTCCGATTACATCTTCTTTGGCCTTCTTCCAAAGTTGGTATTCCTTTAATTCTTCGGGCGAAAGTTCGCTTTCGACAACTTCCTTTTCTCCCCATTTTTCTTTCAACTTGTGATAGATTCGTGCCGACTCGTAGGAGTCCTTTTCTACGTTTTCGCCATCTCTTCCTCCTAGAAAATTCCACCCATTGACATCGTCTACATAACCGTTCTTATCGTCATCTATGCCGTTTCCAGGAATTTCCTTCGGGTTTCTCCAGAGAATAGGTTTTAAATCTTCATGCAGCGTATCAACCCCGGAGTCAATTACTGCGACAATAACCGGGGTGCTTTTAAGATTTTTTGATTTTACGAATTCGTAGGCTCTATCCATGCTGATGCCATAATATCCATCAGTTTTCGGATCCATCATGTGCCAACCTTTTGGCACGTCGCTTTTTTGAGCAGTCGCACTAAAACAGAGTAAGCCTATGGCAACAGTCAATAGGGTACGATTCAAGAATATCCTCATCTCTAGTTTACGTTTATTGTATCTGCAAAAATGGATAAAGTCGCAAATTTATTCCTTACCATTCATATATTTTACATAATAAAAAACCCGGCCACATTTCTGTTTGCAGGGTTTTGTTCACGTTTTGACGAAATAACTTCTTTATTGGTTGCTCAGTTTCAACTCAACACGCCTGTTTTTCACCCTGTCTTCTTCGGTTTTGCTATCATTTAGCGGCCGGTCCGGACCATAACCTACTGTAGTCAACCGTTCATTTTCAATGCCTTTTGAAGCGAGGTATTTCCTCACATTTTCTGCCCGGCTTTTTGATAGTTTAACATTTTCATCATAGATACCATCCTTGCTGGAATGACCCTCGATTGTAACCTTAATTTCAGGGCTCTTTTTAAGAACATCAGCAATGTCGTCCAGAACTTTGTAAGACGCCGCAGTCAACTCTGCGCTGGACGGTTTGAACTGGATCCGCTTCGCAGCGAAGTCAACCGTTTGAACAATTTCTTTACTGATCTCTTCAGGACATCCGTCGTTGGCAGCAACTCCTTTTACCGTGGGACATTTGTCAAGTTCATCATTAACTCCGTCTTCGTCTGAGTCGGGTATAGGACATCCTTCGTAGCGCGCAAAGCCGGCAACGTCCGGGCATTTGTCATCTTTATCGGCGAGGCCATCTTTATCGGTATCCGGATAAGGACATCCGCCATTTTCCTTTGGTCCAGCCTGTTCAGGACATTTGTCGTCTTTATCAAGTATTCCGTCACCGTCCTTATCAGTATAGGGACAACCCTGGTTTTCTGCTGGACCCGCTTCCGATGGACACAGGTCAATATTATCGCTTAGTCCATCTTTATCAGTATCCGGACAGCCAAGCAGTTCAGCCGGTCCCGGTGTATTGGGGCATTTATCTTTACTGTCGGGAGTGCCATCTTTATCAGTGTCTTTTGGTGCAGGCTTCGCTGTTTTGCCGATAAAAATTCCAAGCGTCGCCCCTATAGTTTCATGTTTATAACTCGTCGCTACATAATCAGCAGGCTCATAAAAATCATTTAGCCCGCGGCTGTAATTGGCTGTAAGAAAAACGCGACCATATTCAATCCCGGCCAGGGCATTAACACCAAAATTGAAAATTGAATATTTGCCAGGTCCGTTACCAATCTGCAAATCTTTGTCTTCAGTTGTGGTTATACGTACGTCTGCCACTATATCTTCCTGGGTATGACTTCCACCGTAAAAAAATGATATGTAGGGACCACCACCACCAATTAAATTTACACCTTTGCCAAGGCCCAACTTATACACCACATTAAGTGGAATGTCGATATAGTTTACGAACTGCTTTCGTGTTTGAAAATAATACGTGCTTACAATCGAATCCGGCATTCCAAAAGGCTGTTTAAATGCGACCGACGAATCCTGCGATGCGCTTTTATAATTTCTTCCCTTAGTTACAAATGACACCCCCGGCTGAAAATAAAAACTGGAATTTTCAGAAAAACGGATGTCAGCCATAAATCCAAGGTGAATACCTGTGCGACCTGAGTAAAAAGTACTTAAGCTGTCCCACCCGGGAAGATTGTTTTCTTCGATGACTTTTGATTGATGCGGGCCGGCAATTATAGCAACTTTCAACTGGGCATTGGAGTATGAATAAAAGAAAGTGGTAAGCAGAATAGCGGCGAAGCGTGCCTTCATGGATAACAAATTGGATTTAAGGATATTGTTTGACTGTAAAAATTGCAAATCTTTCCCAGAAAACAAAGGATTTGGAAAAACATTGGGTTGACCTCATTTTAACGACCTGGCCTCTCATTTAGTGCCTGGCCTAAAGGTCAAATTTGATGCCCTGCGCCAAGGGGAGACTCTTGCCGTAGTTAATTGTGTTTGTTTGCCTTCGCATATATAGTTTCCATGCATCACTGCCGCTTTCACGTCCGCCACCAGTCTCCTTTTCACCACCGAAAGCACCCCCGATTTCTGCCCCGGACGTGCCGATATTGACATTGGCAATTCCACAATCACTACCGGCTGCCGATAGAAATTGTTCAGCCTCTCTTAAATCCAGTGTCATAATAGAAGAAGATAACCCCTGCGGAACTCCATTTTGAATGGCGATTGCCTCCTCAATTGTTTTATACTTCAGCAAATATAAAATTGGTGCAAATGTTTCATGCTGGACAATTTTGAATTCAGGTTTTGCTTCGGCAATGCACGGCTTTACATAACATCCACTTTCAAAACCATTACCCCCCAGCACACCACCTTCCACGATGAATTTTCCTCCTTCTTTCCTGCAAGCCTCAATTGCGTCAAGATACATTTTCACGGCATCTTTGTCTATGAGTGGCCCCACATGATTTCTTTCATCAAGGGGATCACCAATTGAAAGCTGGTTATATGCTGAAATCAATTTTGCTTTTACGGTATCGTAAACATCTTCGTGAATTACGAGTCGGCGGGTAGTCGTGCATCGCTGGCCAGCGGTACCTACTGCTCCAAACAAGGCCCCGAGGATCGCAATATCAAAATCTGCTTCCTTAGAAACGATAATGGCATTATTGCCTCCCAGCTCCAATAAAGCTCTTCCCAACCGTGCGCCTACGGCGGCGCCAACTGCTTTTCCCATTCGGGTAGACCCTGTTGCGGAGATTAAGGGTATTCGCGTGTCATTGCTCATCCATTCTCCAACTTCACGTCCGCCGACCAACAGGCAACTTACACCCTCGGGAACTCCGCCCTTTATGAAAATATCATTTACAATATGCTGGCACGCCACCGCACATAAGGGCGTTTTTTCGGAAGGCTTCCAAATACAAACATCACCACAGACCCATGCCAGCATCGCGTTCCAGCTCCAAACTGCCACGGGGAAATTAAAAGCTGAAATAATACCAACAATGCCCAAAGGATGATACTGCTCATACATCCTGTGGCCCGGCCGTTCGCTATGCATGGTGAGCCCATGCAATTGCCTGGACAAGCCAACTGCAAAGTCGCAGATATCAATCATTTCCTGCACTTCCCCAAGACCTTCCTGTAAACTTTTACCCATCTCGTACGAGACGAGTTTGCCGAGCGCTTCTTTTTTTTCACGCAATGCAACACCCACCTGTCTTACTATTTCTCCCCGCTTTGGAGCTGGCCATGTTCGCCATTCTCTAAATGCAGAAGTCGCCGTTGCCATAACTGTTTCGTAGCTTTCTTTGTCCGCAGCAGTTACACTCCCAATTTGCTTTCCGTCAACCGGTGAATAGGATTGAATGGTTTCCCCAATTGTTTTAATCCAATTCTTTCCCGTGCTTGCCCCGGCATTTTTATCACTAATGCTTAGCTCTTTTAAAAAATCCATTTTCAATTTTTTGAAATGCAAAGGTAACAACAACCTTTTTGCAGGAACTAGTATTGCTCAGACTCGTTTGGAAACGATTTACTTTTTACATCTTTAATGTATCGTTGCACCGATTTCGTTGCGAGTTCATGTATGTTTAAATATTGCCGGAGAAAACGTGGTTTGAATTCTGTATTGATGCCCAGCATATCATGCATTACAAGTACCTGGCCGTCGCAATAACCTCCTGCTCCTATGCCAATAGTCGGAATCTGAAGACTGTCTGAAACGTCTTTTGCAAGTGAGGCGGGAATTTTTTCAAGGACCACTCCGAAACAACCCGCATCTTCGAGCAACTTTGCATCCTTCCTTAGTTTGTCGGCTTCGATTTCTTCTTTGGCCCTAACGGCATAAGTTCCAAACTTGTAAATGGACTGTGGAGTAAGGCCCAGGTGTCCCATTACAGGAATACCGGCTGACACAATTTTTTTTATGGCATCCAGTGCTTCTTCACCACCTTCCAGCTTTATGGAATGCGCGCCTGTCTCTTTCATAATCCGGATAGCCGAAGCAAGGGCAATGTCTGAGTTTGATTGATAGGAGCCAAATGGGAGGTCCACCACTACAAGGCAACGCTCAACCGCCCGGATCACAGCACAAGCATGATAGATCATCTGGTCGAGTGTAATGGGCAAGGTGGTTTCATGCCCGGCCATTACGTTACTTGCCGAATCACCTACGAGAATCACATCAATTCCGGCACCGTCAATAATTCTTGCAAATGAATAGTCATAGGCCGTGAGCATCGAGATCTTTTCCCCGGCTTGCTTCATTTTTAACAGTGTGTTCGTGGTAATTCTCTTTACTTCCTTATTAATGGTCATTGGAGTATTTTAATAATTCCGAATTTCGAAATCCGAAAAATGCAAAGAACAAAATACCTGTTCTGATTTGATAGCAATCTTGTGGGAGGTAAATATAGTAGTAAATTTTCTTCATTGCATCACTACAAGCCTGACTACTGGAAATTCCGGGTTAGTTATGCCAATTTCAAATGCTATTACTAATTGCCTAAATTAAACTTCAATGGCCTTACGAACCAGTTCTGCATACAACGTTTGTATCAATCCGTCAGCCAGGCCAATCCGCGGAACTAAAATTTCATTAGAGTCGGCCCATCGCATCGCATTAATGTAAATGAGCAGGGCCGGCACTATCACATCGGCTCTGTCTTCGCGAAATTTATACAGGCTCATTCGCTGCGACAAAGAAAGATTGCTGAATTCCTTGTAGTAATCACGCAACAAGTCAAGTGGAAGTGGTTTTCCTTCTTTGCGTTTCGAGATGGAAAAGATCTTGTTGATATTTCCACCGGATCCAATGGCGGAAACATGATGGTATCCTTTTGTCTTTGTCTTTATAAACTCTTTCATTTCATCCCATGCCGCTTCCGAGACCTGGCTTTTAAGCAGCCGGATAGTACCGATATTAAACGATTCCTTAAAAACCAATTTTCCATCACTGAAGAATGTCAGCTCAGTACTGCCGCCACCGACATCAATGTAGAGATAGGACTCATCGGGGGTCAAACCTTCGGCAAAGTGATTCTCGTAGATCAGCGAAGCTTCCTCCTGTCCACTGATGATCCCTATTTCAATCCCGGTTTCAATCTTCACTTTCTGGATTATTTCTTGGCCATTTCGCGCGTCGCGCATTGCCGAAGTAGCACAGGCTTTAAGGTGCTTTACTCCATAAACGTCCATTAATAATTTATACGATTGTATCGTCTTAATTATGTTGGTGGCTTTTTGAGGTGTGATCTCTCCTTTATCAAATACATCAAATCCCAGCCGAAGCGGTACCCTGACAAGAGCAATTTTTAAAAATTCCGGTTTTGCCAGCGGGGCCGAGATCACATCGCTGATTAACAATCTTGCCGCATTGCTACCAATGTCAATGGCTGCCAGTCTCAATTTGGGTCAGTGTTTTTTTAAACAAATAATCATATGTTTCCACCTGCGACCGAATCTTCTTTTTCGTGGTATTTACATATTCATTGCGCAATTCGTTGTCAAGTATTCTTGCTTTCACGTTATCCTGCAGCTGAATGTTTAAGATGTCCTTCAATTCTCTCTTGATTTCTTTATTCCAGATCGGGCAGGTTACTTCCACACGGTGTTCCAGGTTGCGCAACATCCAATCGGCCGAAGATATATAAACTTTCTCTTTGCCCCTGTTGTGAAATACCCACACCCGTGCATGTTCCAGGTATTCGTCAACAATACTTATAGCCTGTACCGGTCTTTTGAATTTTTTACTCTGAGAGAACATACAAAAAATTCCCCGGATAATTAGTCGCACAGGGACGCCGTCCCGGGCGGCTTCATAAAGTTTTTCAATCATTCCCTCATCAGAAAGAGAATTCATCTTTAAAGTAATTCCGGAAGGATTATTTTTTTTTGCCTGCTCGATCTCCTGGTCAATCAGCTTATAAATTTTTTTCCTGATGATATGCGGGCATGGAATGATGATTTTACAATTCTTCAAAATATTGTTCCCGGGTCGCATTTGTTCCAGGTAATTGAATACAATATTAATATCAGCCATGATCTTGGCGTTCGAAGTAAGGAGACAATGATCTGCATACACACGGGCTGTTCTTTCATTCATATTGCCGGTGCTGACAAACCCATACATCACATATTTATCTCTTACTTTTTTTCGTATCAGGCAGATTTTACTATGAACCTTGATGTTTTGCGTCCCCAACAGCACTTTAGCGCCCTCATCTTCCAACCTTGTTTTCCATTCTAAATTGGCTTCTTCATCAAAACGGGCACGTAGTTCGAGCATTACAACTACTTCCTTACCATTTCGCACCGCATTCACCAAAGCATTGATGACTTTTGATTGTTCGGCAAGGCGGTAGCAGGTGATCTTAATAGTTGTGACGTCCGGATCAATAGCGGCTTCGCGAATAATATCAATCAAAGGTGTAAATGAATGATAAGGTAAATGCAGCATGATATCGCGTTCAAGCACCACATCCGACACCCGTCTTTCTGTAAGTAACGGATGATCAAAAGGTTTTTTCCGCGGCTTTTTGATTTTGAAAACCTGCTCAGGGAAATCCATAAAATGCCGGAAGTTGTGGATGCGGCCCCCCGGGATCAGGTTATCCTTCCTGGAAAGATTTAAACGACGGGTAAGATATTCCAGGAAACCCGGATCAATTTCTTTATCATACACAAAGCGAACCGGCTTACCCTTTCGCCTGTTCTTTAACCCTTTTTCTAACTTCTGAATGATATTGGTTGATAAATCGCTGTCAATATCGAGCTCGGCATCTCGTGTTACTTTAAAGACATGGGCGTGATATTGATCATAGCCAAAATAAGAAAAAATCTCAGGCAGGTTAAACCGTATAATGTCTTCAAGTAAAATGATATGGTGTTCGTCAGGTTTAGACGGTAGAATGATAAAACGTCCCACCACGCGACTTGGCACTTCAATCAACGCATATTTTTTCCTTAACGCGCTGTCTTTTTTCCACATCACCACCGCCAGGTAAATAGATTTATCGCGCAGGTTCGGAAACTGCGGGATGTTTTCAATCATCAGCGGGATCACATTAGAGCTCACTTCCACGTCATAGTACTCTCTTATAAATTCCTGCTGTTCGGCCGTTAGCTCCGTTTCTGCAACAAGAAATATTTTCTGTGCCTTCATTTCCTTCTGAACATCTTCCCAAATCCTTGCAAATTCACTTTGCTGGTTTAAAACAGTCATCTGGATGTCGTCTAAAATTTGCTGTGGGTCCTGTTCCAAATGCATCGTGGCCTTGGCACTAACCTGCATCATTCTTTTTAGGGTTGCCACACGTACCCGGAAAAATTCATCCAGGTTGTTGGAAAAGATGCCCAGGAAACGAATACGTTCCCTCAGGGGAACCGATTTATCACCCGCTTCCTGCAATACCCTGGCATTAAATGAAAGCCAGCTTATATCCCTTGCGATCGTCTTTCGTTTATTCGGCGTCATGAAAAATAAATACTGTAAATGTGCTAAAAATGCATCAAGTTAAAACCCGAATGGTTAAAGTTAATGCTGCAAACTGTGTCCATAAGTTAAGTTTTAAGTTGCATTTGCGCAGAA
>Ga0207701_10000076_pt1 | contig 85964 bp, 72 predicted proteins | sample KBSSwiSSwithPhiX_FD_184294 | JGI IMG/M metagenome (GOLD analysis project Ga0207701, IMG submission 184294) | Switchgrass rhizosphere bulk soil microbial communities from Kellogg Biological Station, Michigan, USA, with PhiX - S5 (SPAdes) (version 2) | ecosystem: Environmental > Terrestrial >...
GTTCGGATCCTTTTGCAAGGCCGGATTGATCTGGGTGTCCAGCGCCTCCTGACACTTTCCGCTGGCGATGAGTGCCTGCGCGACAGAGGAATCCCACTCAGGTGAAACCGGCTTCCGCATCAACTTGTACGCGATGAAGGCGGAGGCAGCCACCAACACGAGTGCGGCGATCGCGGCAAGCATGCGAGTGTTCGGCGACGACGGCTGCGGCTTGACGACCGTCGGCTCTTTCACACGGTCTTTACGCGTCGGCTCTTTGGCCGCCGGGGCGGGACGCTTTTCGACAACCGGGGCGTCCTGCTTTTTTGGCGCCGACACGAGATCATCGAGATTGAGCGATGCTGGCCGTTCCGAGAATTGCGTGGCCTCGATCGGCGCCGTGTCGATGTTGGAGCTCGGCGCGACGACGCCGGCGGGAGCGACGGCGACGGGCGCTTCGACGAACAACCGATAGGGGCCCACTGCAGCGCTGACACCAGGGTCGAGTACGACCGACGGCACGCGCGATCCGGACACCCAAATCCCGTTCTGGCTTCCCAGATCGACGAGTGTGTAGCGGCCCCCCTCGAACCGGATCTCAGCGTGGTTGCGCGACACACCCTTTCCTGGATCTTCCAGAATGAGGTCGTTCTGCGGCCCGCGGCCAATCCGGACGGTCTTGCCGGCCAGCTCACGTTCATCGAGCTGCGTGTCCCCACGAAAAATCAGTAGCTTAGCCACGTGGTCCGTCCCCTTGTTTCACCAAATGGGTCTTGCGCTGGTCTCGCTCCGTTGCCGGACGTGTCGCCTGTGGTTCGGATCCGCCTCCTTGCGTCCACTTCTTGATTGCGTCCGTCAGCCGCTCCCAGACTCCGACTGGCCGTGTGAAAGAAACGGTGTCGTCGTCGGATTCGCGTTTCCGGTCGGGGTCCTTCGTGAGATCGACGGTATCGTCGGCATCGACCGGCCTCGCCTGAAGCTGGGCGCGGGCGTCGCGCAGGATTTGCTGCGCGTCACTACATTCAGGGTCGACAGCAAGCGCGTTCTCTGCCGCCCACGCGGCGCGCTCGTACTCGCCGCGTGCCACTTCAGCGCGCGCCCGTTCGAGCATCGGCGCGACCGCTTTCGCCCGCTGCTTCGCAAGGCGCTCCCGCTCAGCCTCCTCAGCGAGTCGTGTCTCTTCTTCCTGGATGCGAGTCAGCAGCAGCGTATGCTGGGCGTTCCCAGGAGTCAGATCAGCGGCGGCCGACACGAGTTCGCGCGCTTTCTGGAATCTGCCTCGCGCAAGCTGCTCTTGTGCGTCTTCGATGTGCCGCGCCGCACGCGTTTCACGTGCCTTTGCTTCCGCCCGTTGTTTGACTTCAGCACTGGCAAGCCCCGAAATCTTGCGGGCGAGCACGTGTCCCGGATCGATGGCGAGTGCGCGACCTGCAAGCTCCAACGCGCGTTCCGGTTCACCACCGCTCAATGCGCGTTCGGCAGACTTTGCTTGCTCGACCGCCTCGGCTGCGCGGCGTTCTTCAATCGCCAGCCGCTTCGCTTCGGTCTCGAGCCGTGTCATCTCCGCGGCCACGATCGCGTGCGGCACCCGGGTATGAAACGATCGCAGCTCGACCAGCGCTTCCTCACGGCGACCGGCGGCAAACGCGCTGCGCGCCGACGCAACGGCGTCGGCGGCCTGCCGGCTCCATAGTGCCTCGCGCTCGGCCTCCGCAATAGACGCTCTCAGCCGATCCTCGACGGCCGCGATGTCTGCGGCCGGATAGAGGGGATACAGCTCTCTTGCTCGCGCGATCTCGCGGCTGGCCTCGTCGAAGCGCCCTTTGGTCCGCAGTGTTTCCGCCCGTGCCAGCGCCCGTTCGCATTCCACTCTGCGTTCGCGCGCTTCGGCTTCGATCGCGGCCACGGCGGTACGTTTCAACGCGGTCGCGTCCTCCGCCCGGTTGTCCAGCAGCAACGCGTCGTCGCACAACACGATGACCGCCTGCCACTGCTTCGCAGCGGCGGCACGCTTGGCCTCTTCAAGTAGTGCACGTGCGCGATCGTCGATCTCGCGCTGTGCGGCAATCAGCCCTCGGCACTTATCCGCTTCCGTCGCTGCTCGTCGCGATGTTGGCTCGATACGCAGCACGGCCTCGAAATGGGGGATCGCTTCCCGCGTCGCGCCACTCGCGGCAATTCGCAAGCCTTCTTCCAGGCTATTCAATGCGCGGTGCCAGCGTTCGACGTGCGCCGCCGCTTCGTCGTGTTGCCTTCTGATTTCGGTCAGGAGCGGCGCGACTGCGCGCTGCCGGTGCGGTTCGGTGAGCGAGGCAAGCTGCGCAACCAGTTCCGCACGCGTCCCTTCGACGTCGGCCGGCGACGGAACAATGTCGAGCGCGCCGATTAGCGTCCGCCGCTCGGCGATCAACGACTCGAGTGTCTTCAGGCGTTGGTCGCATTCGTCGACCCACTGCTTGGTTTCCGCCTCCAGGTCCCGCCTGACGTGCTCGAGCTCGGCGATCATTCGAGCGCACGACTGGTACCGTTCAGCCGGATCCTTCGCCAGCGCTTTCATAACCAGCTTGGCGAGCGGTGCCGGCGATTCGGTATCGCGAATCGGAAGCGGCGCTTCCGACTGAACCTTCGCCAGCACCGAAATCGGATCGGCCGCGGCGAACGGCTTACGCCCGGTGAGCATCAAGTAGAAGACGGCGCCTGCGGAAAAGATATCGGACCGTTGATCCACATCCGGTCCGCGCGCCTGTTCGGGCGACATGTAGTCGGGCGTTCCCACGATCAGACCACTTGCGGTCATGTTCGACGACGCCAGACGGGCGATGCCGAAGTCGACGATCTTCAGCTCGCCATGCTGGCCGACGAGCAGGTTGCCCGGTTTGACGTCGCGGTGAAAGATGCCGTGAGTGTGCGCGGCGTGAAGGCCGGCACAAATCTGCAGCATCAGATCGATCTTCTTCTCGATGTCCGCCCCTTCCGGGCGCTCCAGATACTTGTTCAGCGTCCAGCCCTGGACCAGCTCCATGACGATGAAGGGCCGGCCATCGTCTTCGCCCATATCGAAGATCGTGATGATGTTCGGATGAACGAGTTGTCCTGCGGCGCGCGCCTCGCGATAGAACCGCGTGCTGGTCTCCGGATCGTCCTCAAGGTCGGTCATCATGACCTTGATGGCGACCGACCGTTCCATCAGACCGTCATGCGCGCAATACACGACGCCCATCGCACCTTTGCCAAGGCGATCCACGATCCGATACCGGCCAATACTGGCGGGTAGCCTGCGCCGTGGAGGTGGCTGTTCTGGTTCCACGCCTAGTCTCCGAAACGAGCCAGAACCGCCGTCACGTTGTCGCGGCCGCCGCGTGAGAGTGCGGCCTGAATCAGTTGGGTCACGATTTCTACCGCTGTTCCTCCAGCGCTGACCACCGCTTCGATGACCTTGTCGTCAACAACGCTGTGAAGTCCATCCGAGCACAACAGAATCGCGTCACCAGGTGACAGGTCGTGCTCGGTCATCCGCACGTCTGTCTCCTCGCGCGCCCCGAGCACGTTGGTCAGCACCCGGCGCATGGATTCGTGAGGAACGGCCCCATTCGGTCCGGCTTGGGAGGCCAATACCGTCGCCGCCCAGGTGTCGTCCCGAGTAAGTTGCGTCAGGTGACCGTCGGTGAAGAGATACAGCCGGCTGTCGCCGGCGTTGGCAACCGCCATCCGTGTTCCCGAAATCAGCGCGCCAACCAGCGTTGTTCCCATCCCCGTGTACTCGTCATACCGTTCGGCGGCCCGAAACACACGCCGGTTAGCGAGGTGAACAGCGGTTCTCAGTCGATTTCCAGAGAAGGAGAGATTGGGCTCAATGCCGTACGGCCACGAGAACTCTCCGTCTTCGTCCGTACGACGAATGAAACTCTCAATGGTTTCAACCGCCAGGTTCGACGCGACTTCGCCCGCCGAATGGCCGCCCATTCCATCGGCGACGACGAAGAGCTTCAGCGTGGGATCGCTGATAAAGCTGTCTTCATTGGACTTACGAACCGGTCCGCGGTCGCTCAGGCCATGAGCGTCAATCACGTGGTGCTCCCTCGGTGGAGGCTGAAGTCTAGCGATCGTGTTCGGAAGGGCCAATGCTACTTTGGTAGTACTGGTCCGAGCAAGCACCCGGGTACCTGTCCCTGGGGTCAGACCGCTTTCAGGCGAGGCGGCTTACCAGTTGGGTCCGCGAATCCACGCCGATTTTGTCGAAAATCCGGGTGAGATGGCGTTTGGTGGTCGTCGCGGCGATCCCGAGGGTAGAGGCGATGACGGGATTCGGATAGCCGCGCAGGACGAGTTCAGCGACCTCCGCTTCCCGGGGCGAGAGGCCGTAGCGGCGGGCAAAGGCTTCCCGTTCGATCCCCAGCTCGCGCACGCTGACCGCAATGTGCGGATCATGGCCGTCTCCGAACGGCAAGACGTGAACATACAACGGTTCACCCCGGGCATCGGTCAGGAGTGTCACGGCTGGAGGCGGTGGAACGGCAGGATCGATCTCGCGAATCCGGAGTAGATGATCGCGGAGCATGACGATCAGGTCGGCCTGGTATTCCTTCTGCAACCGCGCTCGCAGATTCGACGCTGCGTCGTTCTGATACAGGACGCGCGTGCGGTGAAAGACGAACACGGCCAGCCGGAGTCCGTGCACGATGGCGCCGAAATCAAGCACCGCTCCATCGCCCATGGGTGCAGCATCCTACCAGATGCACAGCGGATCAGCGCTGTGCCACAAAACCGAGCGGACTATCGAACTGGTATCCGAACAGCCTCGGGTTCTCACCGATGACCGCCGCCGAGACAATGTAGAACACGTATTCGTAGGTCTGAAGAGGGAGCCGTTCCCGATACAGCGCTAGAAGCTTCCAGAAATTGCGCTGCCTTGGATCCCTTGGCATCTGCCGCAGAAGATCGATCACCCGGAACTCGCCCCAGTTGTATGACGCCATGACGAGCAGACCCGATGCCTGCGCGTCGGTCGAGTAAATCTCCTTGATATACTTCGCCGCCGCCGGTGTCGCCTTCTCCCAATTGAGTCGATCGTCGAACTGATCGAAACCCGCTTGCGCGGCGAGTGGCCCAGAGTTGAGGCCGAACCTCTTTCCGGTTTCGGGAATGAATTGCCACATGCCTTTGGCAATGCCCCAGCGCGTCGGCGGCCCGCTTCGTGTCGGATCGAAGTCGCTCTCCTGCATCGCGAGATAGAAATACTGCGGTGGCAGGTTCTGCTCGATGAAGGCCGCAGCAATCCGCGGCGGGTATCCCGCCGCCTGTGCGCGCTTCACCGCGCGCTCGAAACGCCCGGTCGATTGCCATCGCTGCACGTATCGCATGACTTCGCCAATGTAGTCCGGCGGAGCCGCCGCGTCGCACTCTCCAAACAATCGCGTGACCCGCAGGACAAGCCGTTCTTTCTCGTTCAGCTTTCGATCGAACAGGCCGGCGACGTACCGATCGTAGTCCTGCTCCATCCGTCGGCGCTCCGCCATGTATGCCGCAATCTGCTGTTGCCCTGGCGTGTTGCCCGATTCTGCAAGCTTGCTCTCGAGTTCCGCAAACAGGACGTCTTGCCCTTTCATCCGGTAAAAGATCTCCTGCGCCTGCTGCACCTGCTTACTGAGTGCGCGATGCACAACCAGCGCATATCCACCGGCACCGAGAGCGAACAGTGCGATCGTGACAATGATGAGCCGTTGCCGACGTCGCTGCTGCTGCTGCACTTTCTGAAATGCTTTCCGAATCATCAGCGTGCGGCCGCCCACCGACGCGTCCTCATCGTCGTCGGACCCGAAGTAGCGTTCCGCGTAGGAATCGAGCGATTCGTCTTCGTGCTCTTCGTTTCTGTTTGCGGGCGCGTACCCGAGTTGTTCGGGTTCGATTCTTAGAGTGGGGCCATCAGCGCCGAGCGTAACCTCGACACCGTGACCGATCGGCGCCGTCTCGACACGCCTGCCATCGACGAACAACCCATTGCTGCTTTGCAGGTCGCGAATGATCCACGTTCCGTCGACCCGTGACACTTCGGCGTGGCGCCGACTGACGTGTGTGTCGACGACTTCGACGTCACAGCCACGTTCTCTGCCGATGTGGAATGGAGAGGTGAAGCGGAGTGCCTGCCCGGTCGGCAAACGGACGACGAGCGCCATGCCTGATGCTATCGAAGGCCTCGCGTCCCGGCAACGGAACCGGACGGGCCGATTCCTTATGGAATCTTCGGCCGGACAGTTACTGGCTGTGAGGATCGCGCCGTCGTTCCGGCGTCGTCGGTCACCACCAGGGTGACGAGATAGACACCCGTGACGGCGTAATCGTGCGTGGTTTTGACGCCCGTCTTTGCCTCGCCGTCGCCGAAGTCCCAGTTGTAGCGCACGATGGTGCGTCCGGAGCCGGGGGTGGACAGCGAACCATCGAAGTTGACGACCTGCAAAACCTCAGGCGTCTGGGGCGTGAACGCAAACAACGATACCGTCGGATTCGGCACCGTCGTCGGAGCGACCGTCGTCGTCGATGTCGTGGTTTCGGTGATGACCACCTTGCCGGGACCGACGGGCGGCTCGCTGTTACATCCCAGGGCAGTTGCGGCGAGCAACGCGGCGAGCAACGGTATGACGAAAAGCAGCTTCCGCATGACTACTTGGTCAGGTTGAGGCCGGCGACGGGAGTTACCTTCGCGTGCAGGCCGTTGGTCGACATGGTGACGAGCGCGTTGAGCGACAAGACCATTTTCCCGATCAAATTCACTTTCAATCCGGGGATGAAGGTTAACTTATTCAAACTGCCATCAACGAAGAGGAGCGACTGAGCCGCCGTCGCGCCGATGCCGGGAACCGGCGTGACCGATCCAAGTTCGACCGGACCCGCACCGAGCACTCTCTGGCCGAGGACGTCGGCGAGAAGCGTCAGTTTCGGCGCGGCAACAATCTCGACACCACCGTTGAACTGGAACTGATTCTTCAAGTGCTCGCCAGGCACATCGAGCGCCTTGTTCCAGTACTCGAAACCGACGGATCCGTGCGGCTTCAAAGGACCCTTGCCAAATGAAACCACAAACGAGCCCAGTGTGCGCGTCACGCCAAGACCGCGCAGGTTGTCGCGATCGCCCGTCGGCAGACGCATGACGACGTTGATCGCCGCTCCACCAGGATCGGGAACGTCCGGACCTTTGAACTTCAGCACGCGGAACTTCGCAAGCGCGGCAATGTCGCCGACGCCAAAGAACTTGTTGTTGGTTTCAACAAACCGGCCAACCACGCCATTCCCGTTCACGAATGACGAGGTTCCCGAGAGCTTGACCGTAACGAGTGGGACGACGACGCCAATATCAATCTTCGGCGTGACACCAACCGCGCCAGAAATCGCGAGCGTCTGGTTCGAGATCTTGAGGTTTCCTGTCGTCGTGCCTGACACAATCGGTGAAGCGGCCGTTACCGATCCCAAGGGCAGATTCGAAAGCGAAAAGTCAGACAGCTTGTCGTAGTTCGTCGTACTGAACGTGGCGCCGACGCTGACCTTTCCTTCACCCGCGGTCAATGCCCGCTCGACAAACGAAGGACCAAACGACGTCGTCGTTCGAGCCAGCAGTCCAGTGGCCGGGTCCAGCTTGAACTCGAACCCACCCGATGAAGTGCCAAATGGCATCGTCGCAACGTCGATCGCCGTTGCTGCGGCGATAGAGTCGCCGGATACGCCGCCAGCGCCCTGGTTCGCCAACTGCTCGAGAACTTGCTTCCCGGTCAGGTCCGGAACTGTCGTGACCTTCTGCGCCATTGCCGGAGACGCGTATGCGAGTGTTAGAAGTGCGATCGCAATACGCACGTGGCGCCTCAGACTAATCTTCATCAAACGGCCTCGCAGGAGGGAGGTTGAAGCCACCGCGGATTATTGAACGCGACACAGGTCAAGTCAAGACCTCGCGACACTCGAGATCAACATCAAACGTTTGAACAGTACTTCAGTGCCAAGATTCAGTCACTTCACAACCTTCATCTGATAGAACGCGAAGTGCTGATCTCTTTCGCGATACTCCCTGGCGAGTTCGACCGGCGCAATGGCAAACGACTTGCGGCAGATTTCCTGCTGCGTCTGGTCCTGGGTGTTGCACCAGAAATTCCAGTGCAAGTAGAGACCGCCACTGTAACGCAGGGCAAGAAATCGTAGATACGCCGGATTAGAGGTCACGAGCGACATCTGTCCCGCGCTCACGCCCCACAGATGGAACATGCTGGGGTTATGTGTCAGCACGTAGGAATTCCGCGGCATGTCGTGGGCAAAAGACTGCGCAAATCGCACGTCCGCCCGGGCCGCCCACGCCTCCTCGGTAGTCGCACGTACGACCGGCGCATACCAGAGGAATTGAAACAGCAAGATGGTTATTAACGCGGCTCGAACGAGGCCGCGTGTCGCGAAGGGTGATCGAATTGCCGACACGAGGCGCGCGCCAAAATGGGTCAGTCGCGACGCGCCCAGTCCGCCGAGCACTGCGATCGGTGGATAAGTCATCAACGAGTACCGCACGTCCGCGCCGTAGTTGTAACTACCGGCGTAGAACACCAGCCCAATGGCGAAGAACAACAGAAAGTAAATCGCCATCGACCAGGTTTCCCGGCAACGGCGAAGTGAAATCAACCCGCCGACGGCGAGCACGGTCAACGCGGCAGGGAAACGCTCGTCGTACAAATAAAACCCTCCGTTGACTGGAAGGTTCGTTTCAACGTATCGGAACGAGAACCGCGGACCGGTAGTGCCCCAATCTACATGCCGAATGGCAAACAGGTGCGCAACGTGAACCGCGACAAGGCACAGCAACAGACAGATCGCCCACCAGCCACGCGGGGTTTCGAGCTCGACCCTGATTCGCGGCCACACTACAAAGAGAATAACGGGAAGAACGAGAATCGATTCGGGTCGAAATTGAACCGCATAGGCAGTCGTGACGACGACGGCAATGAGTGCGGGTAATCCCGGAGTCCGCACGTAGTGCACCGCGCATAACACCGCGACAACCAGCGCGAGGGATGCCGTCGGTTCGACAGCGGCGGTCGCCGACCAAAGCAGCTGCTCAGGCATGAGAACGAGCAGAAGACCTGCAAACAGTGCGGCGTCACGGTCGCGAAAGGCCACGCAGACCAACAAGTAGACAGCACATACCGTCATGGCCATGGCAGCGGCGTTCACGGCAAACGCCGTCCAGTCACGCACGCCGAACAGGCGATAAGCAACACTGAGCACATGCGGATAGGCATACGGCTGCTTGTTGTACTCGCCGCTTGCGCACCGCAACCGGCCGTATTCCACGTTTCCGTCGTTGCACATCTGCGCGCGGCGGGCATCGGCGATGTTTTGACCGATGCCCTGATAAATCTGCTCGTCGTAAAAGATGCGATTCGTTCGGGGCGCGGCAAATACGGTCAGCGCAACCCCCAGTGCCGACAGGGTCAGCAGGCGAGGCAGCTCACGTCTGAGCGAGTCGCGGTCGAGGGAGTGGATGAGGACGATGCCGCTGACCAGAGCGAGAAGCAGGCACGCATCCATCGACCACGGCTGCAATGACTTCAACTGCTCGCGAAGATTTCCGGTCGAGGTATTGACCAGCCAGATCGAGAGACTGCCGAGGATCCCGAGCGTTGCGATCGAGCCTGCTACCCATGATTGACGTGCCGGCGACTGGACCATGAGCGTCGGAGTCATGCGGGACGCGTTACGAGAAATGGACCGATTGCCAGAGCGTCCGCGCCGGACCTCAGGAACACGTCGACAGCTTCATCCGGCGAACAGACTAACGGCTCCCCATGAATGTTGAAGCTCGTGTTGAGGACGGCCGCAACCTGCCAGTGCTTGCGAGCAAGCCGTAATACTTCCGCAAACGGGCCGTCGTCATCGTCACTGACGATCTGCGGCCGGCATGTACCATCCACACTCATGACGCCTGCAAGCTGGTTTCGGTAGTCGTCGGACACCCTGTAAGCCATCGTCATCGCACGATTGCGCCCACCGGTCCAGTCGGCCAGCAAATGAGGTGCCTCGCTCTCGAGCATGCTCGGACAGAATGGCTGATACCAGACGCGCCTTTTCAGCACGAGATTGAGTCGATCGCGCAGATCCGCGCGATCGGGACGGGCCAGTACGCTGCGGTGGCCGAGCGCACGCGGCCCATACTCCATCGCCCCCTGAAACCACATGACAACCCTGTTTGCCGCCAGCAGTTCCGTGACGCGGCACGGCAAACTGCTGCCAACACACGTCGCGGGAAGGTTCGCTGCGCGCAGACTTGATTCAATGACGGCTGGATCGTACGAAGGCCCGAGGTCGAGACGATTCATCTCGATGCGAAGCGGATCACCGCATCCCACTGACGCGATCGCCGCCGCGCCAAGCGGCAGTCCGCCATCTCCCATGTGGGGGAAGACAAACACATCGTCGACGTCCGGAAGCAGCCTGATCTGACGTGTCGCCTTGACATTCGATACGACACCGCCGGCTAACGCGAGATGGCGGTGACCGGTCAGACGCACCGCATCTCTCGCCAGCGCGACGACGACGCGCTCGACGGTTTGCTGCGCGAGGTAGGCAAACTGCTCGTTAGGAAAGCGCCAGTGGACGCGAGCCAGTCGGCGGCGAAGTGCATGGCCAGGCCATTCGGACGTGATGATCGCGTCCTTTACGCGCAGCCACGGAAGCAGAGGATTGTCTCGATCGGCAATCGGCGCGGCGTAGTCGGCGAGCGCCATCACCTTCCCTTCGTCCTCCAGTTCGCGCATGTTGAGCAGGTTGGTGACGTGCTCGAAGAACACACCAATCGAGTCGCGCGCCGATGATGCGGCGATGCGAACAAGGCGACCCTCGGCAAAGGTGGAGACTGTAGCGGACAACCCATCACCGAGCCCGTCGATCGTCAGCACCGCGCATTCACTGAAACCTGACGTCCACGCCGCCGCGGCTGCGTGCGCGACATGGTGATCGACAATTTGAAGCTCCGCACGAAGCAGGCCGCATCGCGCGAATTGCCGTTTCAACACCGCGGAGCTGACGGCTCTGGATACGGGGCCCGGTGACCATTCGGTCATTCGGTACTTTATTGTGCGGGTAAGACCGGCCAATGGACCTGGGCTGGTCTTGCGTCTGCGAACGTTGTAATACCGTTCCTTGCTGCCAGGCCACAAGCGCCCGAGGGTCTTCGCTGGATCGGAGGTTGTCGCGGCGACAATATGAATCCGGTCTGGAGAGAGTCCTGCGTGCCTGAGGCACGCCTCGATCGAGCGCGCCGGAAACACGATTTCGAGCTTTCGCCGGGTCAGTCGTTCTTCGTTGACAGCGAATGTGAGGCGTCCGTCCTGCACGAGCGCCGCGCCGGAATCGTGTCCGTCCCAGATGCCAAGAATGTTCAAGTTCTAAAACAGCAGGTATTTGATCAGGCTGTAGCCGTAACGCGGAGCGTCGCGCCAGACTCGAATGTGCGAAGCGCCGTGCGATCGCGGATGCTCGTGGCTCGGAACTTCTGCCATTCTCCATCCCTTTCGCAGGGTCTTGATCGTCATCTCCTGCTCGATCGTGGTCGTGTTCTCGCGGAGGTCGAGTTCGCGCAGTACCGACGTCCGCACGGCGCGAAAGCCATTCTGACTTTCACTCAGCCGGCATTTGAACCGCCAATTGATACACGCCGTGATGAACGAGCTCCCAGTCAGCCGCAGAAACTCATCGAAACCGCCGTGCAATTCGCTCGAGCCCCCACGCAGACGAGAGGCCACAACATGATCGGCGTCGCCTGCGAGGATCGGCTCGACCAATAAGGGAATGTCCTCGGGGTCGTGCGATCCATCTGCATCGAGGAACACCGTGACCGGTGTGCGGATATGCGGGATCGCTTGCCGGATCGCGTGGCCTTTGCCGCGCCCACTCTCGGCAAGAATTCTTGCGCCACTGCCCGTCGCAACATCAGCGGTGCCGTCGGTTGATGGCCCGACGATAACCAGGATGTCATTTGCGTACCGGCGAGTACGGTCGATCACGCCACCGATACTGGGCGCTTCCTGTTTGGCCGCGATCACGACCGAGACATCGGCGGCGACGTGGTGCGTCGCGGCTTTGTGCAAGCGTGACTGCGTCAGCGCATCCGCAAAGCAGGCGACATTCATTGGACGAGCCCCGTGGTCGCAGAGTGTCCGTCCGCCGCGCCCGCGACCGTGTTCGTCGTCCGACGGACCACCAGAGCATTGGCGAGAATACTCTGGTATGCCTCGCAGGCCGTCCAGCACTGCGGGCATTGTCCTTTCCAGATCTCCTGTTGAATCTGAGACGTTTGCAGATCGTTCCAGATAGGATCGAGGCGCATGCCAGTTTCACGAAGCCGCCCGACAGGCCGCGAATAGGTGATGCACGGATAGACGATGCCCCAGGGATCGATGAAGCAGCTCGCGCGCAACGCGTGACATGGCATCGGCGTACGGCCGGTGGCGAGAAATCGATCGAGATGCTTCAGATACACGTTCTCGAGCCATTGTCTTGGCGACCCCTCCATGCGCCGCAACCTGCGATATCGATCCATCTCGGTGCGAGCCGCCCCTGGATCGGGCGCTACTGCATCGGTCCCGGCGTTCCCGTAGTAGTGACTGGATCGCTGCGCGACGTTCAGGTGAACATCATCGATCGTCAGATCGGGACACTCCCGCGCACACGCCGCAAAGGTTCGATCGAACTGACCAAGGTTGTGTGTTGACAGCGTCACGCCCAGAGCGGTCTGGATTCCAGGGATTCGGCGGAGCGCCCTGAAAGTGTCCATTTGACGACGAAAGCCGCCCTTGATGCCGCGAATCTCGTCGTTGAGCGATTCGTCGCCATCCACACTCACGGTCACGATGATGTGCGCCGGGCCTCGACCGGCGATCCGTTCGACGCTGCCAACGATCCGGTCGGTCTGAAAGCCATTGGTCGGGAAATGAAGAATCGCCAGCCGCGACCATCCACCGAGGATGGCGTCGAATATTTCATCGATGTCGCGGCGGAGAAAGATTTCTCCGCCGGTCAGATCGACCCAATTCACGTTCGGGTTCTCGCGCACCAGCGTGACGATTTCCTCCGTCGTCAACTCGTCGGTGGGCTTGCGTTGCCAGATGTTGCACGTCTTGCACTTGTATTGGCACCAGTAGGTCAAACACAGGTTGAGCTTGAGCGGCGCTGAGGGCCGGTGAACGGTTGCCCGAAGCAGCGCGACGCCGAGGTGAGCGGAACGCGTAATCACTTCGGCTTCACTTCGTGCATGACACGATCGATCAACCAGTCGCTCTGAAAGTCTTTGCGCGACACGACCATCGTGACGATGGTCTCTTGGTCTTTCGGCGCCCCGCCACTTGCCATCTGGATCGCCTGCTTCATGCCAAACTTCAGCTGCGCGCCGCCCGCAGGGCTGGCGTCGAGGCGATCGTATTCCGGCGGAGAGGTTACCGTGCACTTCAGGCCCTTGTATTCCTTGAACTGCGCTTTGAGCTCCCGCTCGTTATCGCGATGGAACAGACGTCGGACCGATTCCGGCTTCAGAGTCCCCAGTGCCGCGCAGTAATTCTTCACCAGCTGGCCGATCTCCTCTTTGGCATGTTCCTCCGCAGTCTTTGGCGCGGCGGCCGGTTTACCCGGATCTGTCGGCGCGGGCGTTGTGCTGGAAGGAGCCGGATTCTGGGAACTCGAGGGATTCGGTTTCGTCGGAGAAGGTCCTGGCGGCACCGTGAGCGATGGAGGAACCGCCGTCGCCGACGGCCTGGGCCGGGGCTGAGGGTTTGCCGCCGGCGGCCGCACGGTCGCGGTGTTGAGCGGCGACAGACTCTTCATGAACGTGGCGCCGCACGTTTTTGCCGAGGTCATCGTCATCTCACCGGTCGACGGACACTCTCCGGTGAACTGCTGAAACGAGTAGCCATCGTCGGCTTCCGCCTTCAACGAAACGGGCACTCCGCTTGGTATATCGGCCGTACACATCGCGCCACTTGTTCCGCAGTAGATTCCACCGTTTCCGACAACGGTGCCACCTTCGGGTTTTGTGATCGTGAGACGGAAGGTCGCGGTGGCGGCTGGTGTCGCCACCTGGTCGAACGTGGCACCGCACGTTCGCGGCTCGGTCATCGAGGTCCGGCCGACCGGTGCGCAATCGCCAGTGTAGCCGCTGAACACATAGTCCTTGTCAGGTTGTGTATCCAGCTCGACGACCTCGCCGGTCGTGACCGTCGTTGAACAGCGCGTGCCGCCGGTCCCGCACTCGATGCCCGGCCCCTTGATGGTCCCACCGGCCGGCTTCGTAATCGTCAACACCTGGCCCGCCGGCCAAATCGAGCGGGCGGCGGCATATAGAATCCAGACCAGCAAGGCGCCGACAACGACAGTACCAAGCGCGAATATCGCCCCTCGCGCCCCTGGCGTGGACAGCATGGATCCGGTCGTGGCCGTCCGACCGCCGCGGTACTGACGATCGTTGCCTCGCTGCAACCGCTCGCCGATCGACTGCAGCGCCCCTCCCAGAGAGAATGACGACTTCTGCCGCGACGAGGTGGACTTCGCTTTCGGCTGAGCGATCATCGTCGGTTCCGACGTCGAGCGGCCGCCGGAACGGGGAGGAGGCAGCGGTGGAAACGCGACCCGCGGATCCGTATCCGCCGGTCGTCGCCCCAGGTCGTCGCGCCGGACCATCACCGTCGGTTCGATGGTGTCCGACGGGGCCTGCGAGTTACTTGCGCGACTGATGAGAACCGTTGGATCGGTCGAAATAACTTCCGAGCCTGGCGCGGGGCCCTGAAATGGACTGACCGCGGATCGGGCGGCATCGAGCCGCGCCATCAAGGCCCGGGCACCCGCGTGCTGGCGATTGTGCGCCAGGGCTTCGACTGCCCATCGACGGGCGACGTCGTAGGACTTTTCCTGAAAGGCGGCCAGGGCGCGGCCGTAGGCGGCATCAGCGGGGGAATTCGATGGGTTATCCACGGGACACCAGGGGCCCTATCCTAACGCGACCGGATTCGGGCTGCCAAAGCCTTTATTTCCTGTGTTTTTCGACGAGTACGGGGCGCCCAAAGTTTGACAAGCCGGGTGGCCGCCGATAATCTGAGCGGCGTTCTTCCGCAAGATTCTTGGCGGGTGCCTGGCACTACTGGAAAGGGAGTCGTCTGCATGGACGGACGCGACAGCACGCAATCGCTGTTGGTGCTGAGAAAACTCACCCGCGCTATCGCCGACGTCGTCCGCGTCCAGATGACGGATTACCTGGCGACGCTGGCGCCGCTCCTGCGGCCGAAAATGGTCCTCGGCGATCACATCGAAGATGGGACGAAGGAGTCAACCCGCCGATCGGATAAAGCGTTCAAGGATCTTCAAACGCTCTATGAATCGATGGCCGGCACCAAGCCGTTCAATCTTGCTCGTGAGCTGACACTCCCACTGAGGCTGGTGGGTTCTGGTCTCGAAATCACACCGGTCGACACGGCTCTGCAGATCAAGTCGGGCGCCGATACGCGAACGATCATGGTGCGATCGCCGCTCACGTGGACGCTGACCTATTCGGGCTATCCGCCGACTCGGCTACCAGACCTGTTGAAGGCAAAGCTGCAAACCGGGGACGAGCTCGGGCAGTTGGTGGTCAGCTACCTCCTCATGCACGTCGTCTTGTCGAACTCGCCTGGGCTGATGAAGGTATTCGAGGCACTGCATTTCCCGATCACCACGACGACCATTCCTGAATTCGGTCCGCTTCCAATTACGCGCATCGGTGTTGCGATCTCGACGACGCGTCCGTCCGATGACGTCATCCTGCAGAGCGCCGAACTGACGGGAATGGATGCCTTCGAAGAAGTGGTCAATGTGAAGGACATCTCTCAGCTTCGCGATCCCTTGAAGCATCGCTTGCTCGAGATCGCACGACAGCACGTTCCGGAAGCCATCTAACAGAGTGGCTTCCGCCCGTCAGGCGGAAGAACCTACTTCGCTTGCGGGCGATAGAACCAGAACGAGCCCTGCACCTTGATCGTGGTCTTGCGGTTTCCGTCTTTCGTCGTGCTGTCGGAAAAGAACAATTGACTTCGGCGTACCGCCGAACCTTTGGGCGCATTCTGCTCCAGCACCGTCACCGCACCATTCCCGTCCACCGTGTCGACGATCACCGTATGATGCGGCCGCTCCTGGAAGTCGGACTTCGTCGAACCCGATCCGTCGGGATTGTTCACGTCGACTTCGCGGTCGAAACGATAATCGCGCATCTGAATCACGTCGCCCGGTTGCAGATCCGACAGCGACACTGACGAGCCCCAGATGTAGTCGGCGTGCTTGTTCACGGTGCCATAGTCTTTAGCGGTGCGGGCGCCGGCGGTTGTGAGCGCGGTATCGGCGAACGTGTAGCACTCGCCATCTCCGATACGGCTGCCGCGCTGGCGGCGGGCATACCCGAGAACGCGATCGGCGACCCCGGTCGCATTCGACCCTCCGCCGCTCGGCGCATCCAGGCCGATCGTTCCGGGTGGAAGCGTCTCGGTCCTCGCATTGGTTCCCTCGTCGAGCTCGAGCGCGCCGCCGAATTCATTTGCCGATCCCGGAGTGTGACCCATAAGCCTCACCGTTGCGGAAAAGCTGTCGTGTAAATCATGTAGCGCGCCGGTTGCGGAATCTTGTACTGCCATCCGCCACCGAGCACGCCATAGAGCTGTGCGCGCTCCGACCATTTGTCGACGCCATCCGCACACAGCGATAACAGCGCATGCGGCACCGTCACCATCACTTGATAGTGGTTCAGCACTTTCGGCATCACACGGGGGTGTGATTTCAGGTTGCCAGCGCCATGAACGCCGAGAATCTCTCGCGGCGTTCCGGTCGGGCAAAAGAACGTGGTCATGAACGGCGACACGCGAGGATCCTTGTAGCCCCAGAGGCGTGTGCCTTTTTCGATCCGGACATCGCGAACCGGATAGTTGTAGTCGATGTAGTCCAGTTCCCCGAGTCGATCGGGAAAGTAGACGCTGTAGAAGTTCTTCGCGACGGATCGCCCGTACTCGCGTTCAGTCAAGGCAGCGACCCGTAGAACATCGCATTGTCCGACGAAGGATAGTACAGCTTGAACTGCGACGGGACTTCTTTGATCACCTGCTGACGGGTACTCGAGTAATGCCAGATGAACCCGTTCATGTAGATGCCGACATGCCTTCGAGGTCCCTGAGAGATGCTTTTCGCGGCGAGGTTCACATTCGCCGCGCGGGTGATGAACACGAGGCACGTCGAGAGCGACGCCGGGCGCAGCGACCAGACTCCAGCGGACCTGCAGCGCAAAAGAAGATCCTGAACGCGAATCGTGGCGCCAGTTGTGCGGGCGCCGCTCATCATCTGGCAGGTCACTCCGAAATGGTATCCAAGGACGTGCGACAGGAAATGCGCGGAATGGTGGTCGGCGTTCGTTGTGTAGCCGTTCGGACAGATGCCGTCGATCGACTTCCCGACATAGGAGTCGAGCTGGTGCTGAGTGATCACGCCGGTATCCTCTGTCTCCACGGCATGGTTCATACCTCTTTACATACGTATTTGGCGCTCCGTGGGATCTTACTCGGAAGGCCCGTCAGGGTATAAACGTCCCGTCAGCCCCGTGCGAACAGCCAGGCGCTGACGATGCCGAAGATTGCAGCAATTAGCAGCCAGGCGCGGCCCTGGGGGGTGCGGGGGCCGCGGGTCAGCGCGGCGAGAAGGAAGGCAATGGCCAAAGTGGCGAGGATGTACTTTGCCGTCAAGCAGATGCTACCGCGATGGCTTTCGAGGCGGAAACTTGTCTGACGTCTTCGCCTTCACCTTAGCTTTTGCAGGTGGGCTCTTCTTCTTTTTTGCCGATTTCGCCGCGTCTTTTTTCCAATCCTCCAGCCGGAAATCGACTTCCCCGATCGCGAAATCCAGATATTCGTAAAAGTTCTGAAACGCAGGATCTTGCGCCCCATAACTCATTTCCCACGAGGTCAGTTTCATTTCCTGATTCGCATCACGTGTGCGAGTATCAAACACCCACGCGGCACCCCTGAAGTCCGTGCCAATCACCAGGTGGTGAGCCAAATAGAGGTTCCTCTCAGCTGCAGCTTCCCATGCCTTCGTTGCAGCCGGCGATTCGTCAACGGAGCGCTTCCGCAGAAGATCGATCTGCCATCTGATGTACTCGGCAATCTTGTCCTGCGCCCGTTGCGTTGCAGTGCGACCGGTTCCGACAAAGGTGTCGTTACCCCAGCAGTGCTCCCACCCTGAATGCAATCGAAGAAATTCCTTGTACGAAGGCGGAAACTTGTGACCGAACCGTGCCTCCGCTTGAGCAATCTCCTCCTCCGTCGCTGGGGGATGCAAGATCGAGCCGTTCTCGCCCTCGGGCCATTCGCCGATGGTTCGCCAGCTGTCGTCAAGCTCGTAGTACTCGTTCAACCTGCTGTGAAGCAAGTCGATCTTCACTTTCAATTCCTCTGGTGACATGATCTCTCCGGTATCGTGTGGATACGTTCTACATCAGTAACGGTAGGTTGTGGGAGGTCATGGACATTTTTTTCCGTTCTTCTTACAGGGCTCCCTCTCGTGTTTCTCCAGCATCGTCCTCGAGGCTCTCCTGACGTCCACGACACTGACGACCATTGTGATCGCGCCGCTCACGCCCTTGTTTGCCAGTTGCGTGCGACAACTTCGTATCTGTGTCCCGAATCCTCCGTTTACCGTCTGCGTCAGCGGTTCGAGGTTGTCACAATCATTGTCACCCCCGCACTGGACCTCTTTAATATGATCGACCTGCTGACTTTTGCACTTGTCCCCTTTATCGGCCAGAGCCTTCCTCCAGGCGGGCTTGTCATCGTCCTCAACGCAGTTGGCCATGAAGAACGTCTTTTGGTCCGTGGGACGCGGGCAGGATTCATCCACGATGGTTTGACAATCGCCCCGGTCCGAGAGACCCTGAACCTTGTCCCTCGCTTCCTCCATCATTTTATCGCCCCAGTCACACTTACCCAGCACTTCGCAGTTGTAGGTTCCGTCAGGAGCTTGCGACGCAAACGCGAGCCCAAACGGGTCGACCCAATTCACAGGATTCGGCGCGTATCTGTATAAGTTCGTCCCAGCCTCAAAACCCAACGGGTCCGGGCTCGTGAAGCAGCCGATCACAGGGTGGTAGTAACGAAATCGGTTGTAATGCCATCCAAGCTCCTCGTCGTGATATTGACCGAGGAACCGAAACGGCTGCGGAACTTTGGCGATTCGGAGGGCTGTCACTTCGCCATGCGCGGAGTAATCAGCCGCCCACGCAATCTCACCGGACTCGTCAATCAGCTCCGTGGGAGTGCCGAGATGATCGAAGACGCAGGAATAGTGCCGGCCGTCACGCGTCAGACCCGCGAGGAAAAAGGAGCCAGGCATGAAGAGGTAATCGACCACTTCGCCAGCGCTCCGCTCGCGCAGCAGATGAACGCCGTCCCAGTCGAACTCGGTTCGGTGCCCATTCACCGTTTTTGCGACACGACGGGCGATTCCGTCGTATTCATACTCGGCAACCGTGCCGTCCGCGTGCTCCAGGCGCTTGAGCCAGCCCTCGCCCGTATACTGGAAGCGAGACTCGCCGTCGGCCGATCGCCACAACCTGAGGTGCCCTCTCTCGTCGTACTCGAGTTCGGCCGAGCCAGCCCGCGCCGCACGATCGCCTCGCGTGTGCACGATGGCGTCGCCGCGCCAAGTCGTCAGCAGATTTCCATCCGCATCGTGTTCGAATGTCACGACAATCCCGTCTTCCCGGACGGAGGTCAACTGGTCCACCCGATCGTAGTTGTATCTGCGAGTCCCTCGCAGGCTGTCCACTTGCCCAATCAATCGGCTGCAGGCGTCGTACGAAAACGTCCGCGAGCAGATCGCCGAGCCGTCGGGCCGCGTGACACGACGAGAAATCATCCGACGGCGACGGTCGTATTCGAAATGCTGCCGGCAGCCGTTGGGCATCCGAATCTCAATGACTAGGTTCCGGGCATCGTGGACGTACTCGTAAGCTCCCGACGACGAATCGACCATCCCGGCGAGCCGACCGCGACCGTCCCAGCGATACTCTATTCGACGGCCGTCGTTCGTTGTCACGGCCGTACGATCGCCGCGCAGGTTGTAGGCGTACTGCAGCTCGAGATCGTTACCCCGCGCTGTGACAATCTGTTTCAGATCATTCCGTTCATACGAGAGTCTCGCACCGCTGTTGTCCAGGGATACGACCTCCCCGGATGGACCGTACTGGATGATCAAGAACCGCCCGTCGTGATATCTCTCTTCGGCCAGCCGGTTATCCGCATACTTGCCTGTCGCCAGCACCTGACCCGTTCGCCCGTCGCGCAGGGCAATGGGATTGTCGCTGTCGTCATATTCCACCAGGTGCGATCGACCATCGAAGTAGGTGATCCGCGTGCATCGGCCGGCGGGATCGTATGAGAAGTCGGCCGTTTCACCTTTCGCATTGGTGATGCGTGTCAAAGCATCGGTAAGGCCGTAGTCGAAAACGTTCTCGTAACCGTCAGAACGGACCAACTTCACCCGGTTCGACGCTGCCTCAGTGACGAATCGCGTTTGCGTCCCGAGTTCGTCGGTGAACAGAACCGGCCGCCCACCCGCCTCATACTCCATGGACGACGACGTACCGTCGGCGTTGACAAAGCGCACGGGTCTGTCAGACCCGTTGTAATCAAACCGAATCTCGCCCCCTCCTCCATCGAGGACGGAAGTCCGTCGTCCGAGATAATCAAAGCGCTGGTCCCTGATCACGCCCCAGCGATCGCTCAGCACCAGTTGCTCAGCGGTTCTTTGACGAAACCGCTCGTAGCTATTAGGGTCCACCGACCGAACGAGATCGCCAGATTCGTTGTACTCGAATCTCCAGACCGCGCCGTTGGGAGCCTCGGATCTCGTCTCGTTGCCAGCGCCGTCGTATTCGAACCGCCAGATCCGGCCGTCGGGCCTCTTCAGTAGTGTCACGTCGCCATTGGCATTGACTTCGGCGGTTGTCTCGGCGCCGTTGCGAGACAAAATAATCGTGCTCGAGCCGGGGTTACGGCGGATGACCGTCGGCGTCGCGGCTGTGCCGCGGCGCAACAGCAACTGTCCACCGGCATCCAGGATGTTTTCCCCGACCCGACCCAGGGGATCGACCTGTTTAGTGACAACACCCTTGCCATTGTGGGTAACCAGTGTCGAGTACCCGTCAGGATTGGTCACGAGAACACGCTGTCGGTCTGGATCGAAGGAGAGCTGTCGATCCCACACCCCGCCGGTAAACCAGGTGCGCACACACTGCTTGCGGTGGTCGTACTGGTAGTAGAGTTCGGTGCCGGAACGGTCCGTGACACGCGTCAGCAGGTGGGCCGAATACTCATAACGGGTCGGGTATCCATTCGGATCAAACACCGCCACCAGGTCGTCGTTGCTGTCGTACTCGTAGCGAATGAGAGACCACTGACTCGACCCTGCACCAGCGACTCGCATCGAGATCTCGACGATGTGCGAACGAACATCGTAGGCAAAGAATAAGTGGCGATTGAACGTGTCAATAAGACGCTGAATCCGGCCGTGATCGTCGTAGCGGTACTCGATGAAATTGCGATAGTGATCGTATCGCCTCACACAGAGGGTGAGGTTGGGCAACGGATCGCCACACGGAAAGAGGTAGGTATCACCGGAGCTGTCTGTGACGGAAATTCCCGCATCCGTTCGCCCCACTGCGACGCCGGAATCGTCGAGAGGTCGTAGCTGGCCGACACCAATCACGGGGAATTTCGCGAACGGCTCCCCGTCAACGACCATCTCGATCTGTTCGGGACCGCAGCGGAGGAATGTGCCGAAGTTCAGCTTCCAGCCAAAACCAATCGGGCCGGGCTCCGGGTTCTCGCTCGAGTAGCGGCGGGTCAACCGCCAGGGAATCCTGCCCGACAAGAGCACATCGAACTCGAACTGCGTGACTTCACCGGTGGCAATGTTGACGTCGCACATGTCAGCACCATTGAAGAGCGTTCATCGGTAATTCGTGCCGGCCACTAGGCGGGCCGAGCCGATCTCCCGATCTGGCGGTGGGCCGGCGCAGTCACATCCAGCAGTGGCGCTTCAGGATGAAGCAGCGCGAGTTCCAATGCAGCTGCCGCGCGTTGTTGCTGATTGCCCGTGCTGAGGACCTGCGTCATCTCGGCTGGCCGAGTTGGGAGACCCGCGACGTACCGGATGCCCGGCACAAATGCCTGTCGCCGCCGTTCCCACCACGTGCGGAGGCGCGTCGTGTCGGGCCAGGCCAGCTCGTCGTCGGCCTCGTCTTCGCCAGCCGCGACGTCTGCATCCGGCGTCGCGTGTGCCTCTGTCTCCTCAGGCTCGGAGACAGGGGTCGGAGCGGCCGCTGACGCCGCCGCACTGGACGGACGGTCCGCGTCCAGATCATCACGGCGAAGATCGCAGCCTGTCATCAGACAGAACGCCGCACCTGCGCGACGCGCGAGCGACGGCGACTCCATCGAATGGACCAACCAGGTCGCGAGTGTCGGATCTCCGATGATCCCGGCCGCTGCGATGGCGAGCCGCTCGTTGCCGGCACTCGACTGCAGGCGCTGCTGCGCGTGGAGAGCCTGGTCGGTGTCGAGCGCGCGCAGCGCCATCTCACAGGCAGGTCTGGCGAAACTGCCGCGGTCGGCCGCGAACCGCCCAAGGACCGGAATCGCGTCACGGTCGCCGAGCCTCAGCGCGCTCCACGCGGCCCAGAATCGGCACGTAGCGTCCTCGTCGCCGAGCGCGATATGCAGCTTGGGCCGCAGATCTTTCACCGCGAGACAACCGATCGCCTTCAGGGCGCTGGCACGCAGCGCTGGCGCGTCGGCCGCCGCCACCGCTCGGGCCAGCGCGCGGCCGGGATCAACCCGGTGTGCAACCGCCGTCACGAGTCCGAGATGCAAGAGCGCGGGAGCCGGCGCCGCGAGCAGGCGTTCGACATGCGCGCGAACGTCGCTGTAGTCGAGCCAGGTCAGCGCGGACGTGAGAGGAGAGAGAAGGTCCGGTTCCGATTCGAGTCGCGCGAGGAGCTGGTCGAAGACGTCGACCACCCGGCCGCGCAGCGCCACGATGGCGGTCACGAAGGTCAAACCTGATTCGAACGCCGCCGGATCGTGTTGCAGGAACGGCGCAGCGAGGGCCGGCCGTTCGCTCAGTTTGTACACCAGTCGCGACAGCCGCTGGTCCATACGTGCGAGGACATCGAACGTCACGGCTGACGAGCGCGCGACGGCTGAACGAGAGACCCACAGGAAGGCCGCTTCTTCGGCGACCGCGAGTGCGCGCTTGAGACCAATGTCGCTCACAGAGGTCACACTGGCGGACGGTGACTCACCGGTCGCGCGCACGCCGGCGGCGGAACGTTCCACTGGGGACTCGTTCATCACGGCCTGGTATCCTGCGGTTCCGAATCGCCGTCGAGGCCGTCCGAAATCATCCGGACGTACTCTTCTTCTGTCGCGGCAACCCGGTACAGCGGAATCCGGACTACGTGCGGCGGCGCCGCATTTCTCGGACCGTAGGCGACGCGGACCGGTTCCGGTAAACGGGCGCCGACCGTGTCGCAGTCGACCAACTTGCAGTCCGTGAGATCCGCCCAATAGAAGTCGGCCTCCCGCAGCACGCATCGATTGAAGTGCGCCCCGCGCAGATCCGCGCCGGCGAAGCTGACCCCGCTGAAATCGCTGCCGGCCGCGCGAATCGAGCGCAGATCAGCGAACTCGAACGAGCATCCTGCGAAACCGCCGCCGTTCAGCGTCGAACGCCACCACGTGGAGCGGTCGAAGATCGACGCCGATACCGTCGCGCCGGAGAAGTCGGAGCGCGACAGGTCGGCGTATTCCGCGCGGACCGTTGCCAGCACGGCATTCACGAACACCGATCCAGGCGCGGTGATCCGCGTGAGATTGCTGTCGCGGATCTCCGCGCCGGTAAAATCCGTTCCAGCGGCCGCCGCGTGTTCGAGCAGAACCGCGGTCATCAACGCTTTCTGGAAGTTGCTGCAGCTCACGACGGCTCTGGACAGCACCGCGCCGGTGAGCGTCGCGTGCGCGAGGACCGCGCCTCGCAGACGCGATTCGGAGGCGAGGCAGTTGCTCACGACAGCCCTTGCCAGCGACGCACGGCGGAAATCCGCCCGCGAGAAATCGCACTCGCTCAGCACCGCGTCGTCCAGGTTGGCGCGGCGGCCGACCGCTCCCTGAAGCAGGCTCGACAGAATTTTGGCTCGCGTGGCGGTCACGTGCGACAGATTTGCCCCGGTGAGATTGCAGTCCTGCAGCGCAGCCGACGACAGATCGGCTTTGACGAGCGTGGCACCGGCCAGCGTGACCTCGAGCAGCGCGGATCCGCGCAGGTCGGCGCCCGGACACTCCGCTCCGCCGAGATCCACGCCGGTCAATTCGCGGCCCGCCAACTCACCGGCACGAACCAGCACGGCGTACTGCGCCTGGTCTGTCAGCACCGACTCATCACTCACGGACGCACCTCGTGGCCGTCTCACGGACGACCCAACCTAGGTTCACGTGGCGCCTGGTGGACATCCGCCACCGCCGCCCTGGCCAATCAGGACGGTCATCTCTCCCATGACGATGTTGTTGGGCGGCGGGAGCGGGACGAGGGCGCCTGGCTCCATCACGATGTCGCCCATACAGGCCGCGGGCTTGCCGCCGATCAAGGTGACGCCCGTTCCACCGCCGCCGCCGGGCGTTGTGATGCCTGGGCCGTGCGGCGTGCCCGAGCAGGCTGGAGGCGGCGCATTCGGGATGGGACAGGTGTGCTGGTCGGTGAGCCGCCAGGCAGGCTTGCCGCCGATCAGCACGGTGGTGCACGCCGCCCCCAGCAGAGGCGAGCCGTGCATCGTCGAATCTCCGAGGCGTGCAGCGGGTCGTCCCATAAGAACTACGTCCCCTTCGGCTCGGCCGGCTGAATCACACGGTTCAACCGAAAAACGCGCTCGCGCAGCAGCGGTCCCGCATCACGCGGGTCCACGCGCTGCAGCCGATGCGCACCCGAAAACGTGTACGACTCCCCGGTGGCAGCGCCGATAACGGTGATCGTACGTGCACCGGCGTACTCGACTTCAAAGACGAGACCACGCTCGATATCTTCCTGGCGAATGACCGCGCGTCTCTTCTCGCCACAGCAGCTCACGACGATCGCTCCTTCGACTCAATCTCGAACGGGTCCCGGGTCACGCGGTCCATCAGGACGGCGGCACCCGACAGCGCCCACCACGCCACGACCCGCTCGACCCACGAACTCCCCACGAAACAGGCCAGCGGCAGCGCTATCCAGAGGCTTAGGCAGTTGACGCAGGTGACAAGGCGGCCAATCGTCGTAGCCCTTGCCGCGGATCGCAATCGGCCAAAGACATCCCATGGGCCGTCCTCGCGCGCCACCAGCAACGACACGCGATACACCGCAAGCGCCGACAGCGCGAAACGTACGGCCACGTGCCACGTCGAATCAAACGTCTCCGCCATCATCCTCGGGCGGGCTCAATTAATCTTCACCAGGCCGCCCTTGATCGTATTCACCGCGCTCGCATCCGACGTGATCTGTGCCGCCTCCTGTTTCACCGACTGCGAGCCCTGGATGTCGATCTTCATGCCCTTGATCTCGATTTGCCCGCCGCTCTTCAGAGTCATCGACGACTGTCCGCAGGTCAGGTGGATCTCCTTGGCGGCTTTGATCACGACCTTGTCGCCGGCGTCAAGGGTGATCACTTTGCCGGACTTGTGCGTGTCGTTGTCCTTGACCTCGGCTGTCCGGTTCGCCCCGACCTTCAGCGCGTCGTCTTTTCCGATGCTCGTCTGCCGGGCCCCCGTGACGTTCCGCGCCTCGTCTTTGCTGATCGACATCGAGCCCTTGCCGGTGACGTTCGTCGTCTGGTCGCCGCCGACGGTGATCGACCGGGTTGCGCCGACCTTGGTCGACTGTTTTCCTCCGATCGAATTCGACTGCTTTCCTCCAATCGAATTCGACTGGTTGACGCCGACGCTGGTCGTTTGATTGGCGCCCACCGTAATCGCCTGCAAGCCGCCGATCGTGATCTCCTGTGCCGCGCCGACATTGATGGTCTCGTTGATGCCGACGCTGTGAGTCCGTTGCAACGTGACGGTCTTCGATTCACTCTTGCTGACAGTGACATCGCGATTCCCGCCAATGCTGATGGTCTCGTTCAGGTCAACAGTCTCTCCGCGATTCATGTGAATCGTGATCGTCTCGTTCTTATCAACCGTCTCCGTCCGATTCGCGTGAACCGTGATTGTCTCGTTGTTATCAACTGTCTCGGTCCGATCGTGCTTGACGAGCGTCGTCTCATCGTGATCGATCGTCTTCTTCCGGTCGTGGCCGACCCAGTGGGTCTCGTCGTTCTCGACCTCGATGTCCTGGTTCTTCTCGGCATGGATGAAGAGCTGCTCCGAGCCCATCAAATCTTCCATCCGGATTTCATTGAAGTTCGCGCCGCCGCCACCCTTTGAGCTGCGGCTCTTCATGCCCGACTGTGTCTGATTGCCCGGCAAATCGTACGGCGGCATCTGCTCCGCGTTGTAGACGCGGCCCGTAATAATTGGCTGATCAGGATCACCTTCCAGGAAATCGACAATTACTTCCTGGCCGATGCGAGGATTTGAAATCGCACCCCAGCCCTTGCCCGCCCACGGATGTGACACGCGAATCCAGCACGAGCTGTTCTCGTCCTTCTTGCCGCGTCGATCCCAGTGGAACTGCACTTTCACGCGGCCGTACTTGTCGGTGTAGATCTCGTCGCCGCCCGGGCCGACGACGACGGCCGTCTGCGGACCCTGGACGAATGGCTTCGGCGTCGTGCGCTTCGGGCGGAACTGCTGCCCGCAGGGCATGGCGAGGAACGAACATTGATACCCCGTGCCGCCGGCTTCGGGCAGCGATTCGTAATCCTCGAACGACATCGCATAGCTCGCGCCGACGATCAGGTAGTCGCCGTTCTGATCCTCACGCTTGTGATGTTCCGTGGTCAGCACCGAACCAACGGTCAGCCCGCGCGCGTTGGTCGACGCCCGCACGGTTTCGAATTGGGTTCCCAGTTCGTCGATCCGGACCGACGCGTACTGCTCGCCATCAGACTTCTGGATATACGTCCCGGGATAGTCGTACACCTCGTAGTCGCTCGGTGAGTAACCTCGGGTCATCGGCTTGTTTGTTTTCAGCTCGACGCTTGGCCGCTCGAGATCGTAGTCGTCGTGGACGTACACGCCTGGCTGAATCTCGCGTTCGAAGTCCCAGGTATGAATGTGTTCCGTGTCGGGCTTGACTTGCTGTTCGGGAGAGATGAATGACAACTTCTCGCAGCCGGTCGCGGGCGTGTGCTTGCTCGTCGAGTCGGTCAACACGAGCGTATCGTGGCCGTCTGTGTGCCGGAAGTAGTAGCCGATGCCTTCCTGCTCCATCAGTCGGCTGACGAAGTTGAAGTCGGTCTCGCGGTACTGCACGCAGTAGGTCCACTTCCGGTATGTGCCGGTCAGCTCGAACTTGTAGTCAGCCATCCCGTGATCGGCGAAGACGGCCTTGATGATGTCCGGCACTTTCATTTCCTGAAAGATCCGGCAGTCGGCTGTGCGCGTTAGAAACCAGAGCCACGGACGGACAAGCGCGCGATAGCGATAGTAAGGCCCGGCCATGTTGCCTTGCGCGAAACGCGTGACGTAACCGTTGAAATAACGCGTTTGATCGTCGGGAAGCCCGAGCTTGATGGTGACGTTCTTGCCGAGAATCTCGTCGACGTTGACGTCCTTCTTCTTGCTCAGAAGATCGAGGTGGTACTCGAACGGCCGGCTCATCTCCTCGCGCGCGTTCATGCCATGGAACAGCAGGACGTCCTCGCCAAGCGGCGTGACGATTTCCATCACTCTAGCCATGACATCCCTCGCCATGGGCACACGTCCTGTTCTGGCGCGAGCTCTCGAGAACCCGCGCGACAAACACTGTATTCATATACGAAGTGTTAGCCACCGATTATCCTTCAACCCGTACGCGCTTTCGCGTCCGCCTTCGCGCCTAGCGCTCCGGCGAGACCTCGCCGCAGCCTTGGCGGAGGCGGGCCCGGATCACCAGCCCGGCGACGGGAACTCCGGACTCCAGGCGCAATTCCGCGTGTCCGATTTCCGGGGTCAGGCCGTTTTCTCTCAGCAACCGTTCAATGTACGGCTGCGCATGGGTATATCGGCCATGCGTCTCGAGATGGTAGTCGGGCGCCGCGGCGACGACACCATGCTCGAGGGTGAAGATCAGGAGCCCTCCGGGCCGTAGTGCCCTTGCTGCAGCGGCAATGGCTGCGTCCAATGCCCCGAAGTAGACCAGTGTGTCGGCCGACACGATCACGTCGAACGAGTCGGGCTGACTACGCAGGTACTCAGTCAGCTCGATTTGCAGCAGTTCATCGTAGAGCTGCTTCTCCTTCGCCTGCGACAGCATGCCGGGCGACAGATCCACGCCAGTCAGCCGCCGGGCATACGGCCGAATCAGGGGACCGCATAAGCCGGTGCCGCAACCCATGTCGAGCACGTCGAGATTCTGCGACGGCGCGAGTCCGGTGTCCTCGAGCATCGCACCGACGAGTGCCGGCGCCCGATAGGAAAGCTTGGCCAGCTTCGACTCGAAGCTGGCGGCGAAACTGTCGAACGAGATCTGGACGAACGCGTTCGATGCTCGATCCGGCGTCTCGCGGCCGCTGCACGCCGCCCACATGTGCTTCGCGACCGGATCGTCAGGATTCTCCGCCAGCCAGTCCTCGTAAATTCGAACCGCCTTGTCCACTTCGCCGAGCGTGCAGTGCGCAAGCGCGAGGAGTTTGCGCGCCTCCGGGTGCTTCGGCCTGAGCGTAATCACTTTGCAGAAGCACGCGACTGATTCCTCTCGCCGTTTCAGGCTGTAGAGAAGGACGCCGAGATTTGTGTAGGCATCGATGTGATCCGGGTTGAGCCGAATCGCCGTACGGTATGCCGCCTCCGCCTCTTCGGGTTTCCCCGTCGCGCGAAGCAGCACACCGAGATTGCTGTGGGCATTCGCGTGATCGGGATCGAGAGCGATCGCTCGCTGATACGCCTCGATCGCTTCATCGAGATGACCCGACTCCTGGAGAACGATGCCAAGATTACTGTGCCAGTCGGCAACATCGGGCATGACCGACAGGCTCTTCTGGATCAATTCAACCGCGTCGGTGCTGTGTCCGAGTTGGTGCGCGAGCACTCCCGAGAAATGCAGCGCGCGCGGATTCGACGGATCGACCGCGAGAATCTCGTTGTAGACGACCCGCGCCTCTTCGAGTCGCGCATCCTGCTGCAATTGAATCGCGATTTGCAGCGCTTCCTCGACGGTCAGCTCTCGCGTTTCCCCCGGTTCAGGGTCGGTCTTCTGCTGGAGCAGGTCCTGCATATGGTCGCCAAACATGGTCGTCATTTCCCATCCGACCGGCGCGCCGGCGTCAGTCGAACTGATACACGAAGTTCCCGTTCGATGCGTTCAAACGAACGCCCTTGAGCGCCAATCCTTCCATCGTCCGCTTGAGAAACTCGTGGCTGATTTCTGGCAGGACTGTGTTGGTCAGGATCGCGTCGATCATGCGACCGCCGCTCTCGACCTCTGTGCACCGACTCACGATCAACTTGACCGCGTCGTCGTCGTAGTTGAACGGAATCTTGTGGTGTTCTTCGACCCGCTGCTTGATGCGACCGAGCTGAAGCCGGACGATGCGCGAGAGCATGGCGTCACTGAGCGGATAGTACGGAATCACCACCAGGCGTCCAAGCAGAGCGGCCGGGAATTTCTTGAGTAACGGCTCACGCAGCGCCTTGGCAATGCCCTCGGGATCCGGCATCAGTTCCGGATCCTTGCACATGCTGACAATCAGCTCGGTGCCGACATTCGATGTCAGCAGAATGATCGTGTTCTTGAAATCGATGTAGCGACCCTCAGCGTCTTCCATCCATCCCTTGTCGAAGACCTGGAAGAAGAGTTCGTGGACGTCGGCGTGCGCCTTTTCGATTTCATCCAGGAGGACAACGCTGTACGGACGGCGACGCACCGCTTCGGTGAGAATGCCGCCCTCGCCGTAACCGACATAACCTGGAGGCGATCCCTTGAGCGTGGAGACGGTATGCTTCTCCTGAAACTCGCTCATGTTGATCGTGATGACGTTCTGCTCGCCGCCGTAAAGCGCCTCGGCCAGGGTCAGCGCGGTTTCCGTCTTCCCAACTCCTGATGGGCCGCACAGCATGAAAACGCCAATCGGCTTGTTCGGGTTATCGAGCTTGGCGCGTGAGGTGTGAATCCGGCGCGCGATCATGTCGAGCGCATGCCGCTGTCCGATCACGCGCTGATTGAGCGTCTCGGCGAGATTGAGCAGCGACTCCACCTCGTTCTTGACCATCCGTCCCACCGGCACACCGGTCCAGTCCTGCACGACCGCCGCGACCGCCTGCTCGTCAACGCTCGGCAGGATCAAGGGCGATTCGCCCTGAAGTGCGGCCAGCTTCGATTGGAGGTCAGCCAATTCTGTGAGCAGTTGTGTGCGCTCCTCTGCCGTCAACGACTTCATCGCTGCAGTCGGCGCGGTCTTCACCGCGCTCGCGTCGGCTGTTCCAACGCCCACGACCGCTGGCTCCTCCCTGGGAGCCGGAGATTCCACGGCCTGCCGCAGCTTGGCGCGAATCTCGAGGAGTCGATCGGCGAGCTTGTGCTCCTCCGCCCATCGCGCTTCGAGCTCCGCACGCCTCTTCTCTTCCGCCGCGAGTTTTTCTTCGCACTCGCGGCGACGGTCGGTCACGTTCACTCCGACCGCTTCCTCGCGCGCGATAATCCCTTGCTCGATCTGGAGGGCTTCAATCGTCTTGCGGCAGTCCTCGAGCTGCGGCGGCACCGCATGCTGACTGATCGCGACGCGCGCGCAGACGGTATCGAGAAGACTGACCGCTTTGTCAGGAAGCTGACGCGCCGGGATGTAGCGATGCGATAACCTGACCGCCGCTTCCAGCGCTTCGTCGAGCAGTTGAACGCGATGATGTTTCTCGAGTGTCGACGCGACACCGCGGACCATGAGCAAGGCCTTGTCCTCGCTCGGCTCCGCAACTTGCACGACCTGAAAGCGCCGGGTGAGTGCCGGGTCTTTCTCGATGTATTTCTTGTACTCCGCCCAGGTTGTCGCGGCGACGGTTCGCAGGGTTCCGCGCGCCAGCGCCGGCTTCAACAGATTCGCGGCGTCCCCAGTGCCGGCGGCGCCGCCAGCGCCGATTAACGTGTGGGCTTCGTCGACGAACAAAATGATCGGCTCGGCAGAGGCCTGCACTTCCTCGATTACTTGCCGCAGGCGATTCTCGAATTCCCCTTTCATGCTCGCGCCCGCCTGCAGCAAACCGATGTCGAGCGTGTAGACCTGGACGTTCTTCAACGGCGGCGGTACATCCCCACGCGAAATGCGCGCGGCAAAGCCTTCGACGACGGCGGTCTTTCCAACCCCCGCTTCGCCCGTCAGGATCGGATTGTTCTGGCGGCGTCGCATGAGGATGTCGACAATCTGCCGGATTTCCTCGTCACGTCCGCTGACCGGATCGAGCTGGCCGTTCTTCGCGCGCTCGGTGAGGTTGGTCGCGAAGCGCTTCAGCGCCTCTTTCTTCCCCATCTGCGCCGGTGGCATCGCGCTGCTTGCCTCGCCCGGCGCCGCCAGCGTCGTGTTGTCAGTCGCCCCCAGCGCATCTTCCGGTGAGCCGCTGACGATCTTTCCGAACAGGTCGGTCAACGTATCGGACTTGATCGCGTCGAAATGGCGCGAGATCGCGAGCAGCGCATTGCGCAACGACGGCGTCTTGACCATGCCCACCACGAGATGCCCGGTGCGGATGCGCGTGTCACCAAACATCAACGTGGCATAGACCCATCCGCGCTCCACGGCAGTCTCGACGTGCGTCGACAAGTCGGAGATCGACGTTGCGCCGCGGGGCAACCGATCCAGTGCCTCGGTGATGTCCTTCGCCAGCCGTGATGAATCGAGCTCGAAGTGGCGGACGATGCGGTGTAAGTCGGAGTCGGGTGTGTTGAGGATCTGCTGGATCCAGTGCACGAGTTCGACGTACGGGTTTCCGCGCAGCTTGCAGAATACCGTCGCCCCCTCGATGGCCTTGTACGCCAGACTATTCAGCTTGCCGAACGATGCGGAACGACTAATCTCGCTCATGCGATGAGATCCCGATCAACAAAGGTTTCGCAATTCAAGTACAGGTCAGCGGCATCCGTCGCGGACGTTCGCCGACCCAGCCACGTCGTCCAACCCAGTTGTCCCTTGACGCCGAGTTTCAACGCCGGGACTTCCTCTTTCTTCAAGTGCAGCCGGAGATCCCAGTCGAGTTCCAGACAGAGATAGAAACGGACCCAGTCCACAAGCTTGCGCAACGGCGTGGCACGGGACTTCTCGCCAGTGCTGGCCGGACCCGCCGCAGGTAGAAACGACTCATATTGACCCAGTGTGAGCGGACCGAGATGAATCCGAAACTTGCTCTGATGATCCCAGACCTTGCCGCCAGCCACAGCGCTGACCCCAAGCGTCTTGCTCTCCTGGCCGAGATACGTGCGATCTCGCCGCGCGAGAACCAGCCAATGACCGACAAATTCCTCGAGTCGCGCGGGCACGCGGAAATACTGGCGAATGATCGCCGCGAGGCCATCCGCATCCCGAACATGGCGCACCAGCGTGCCGACATGAAACAGCTTGGCAATGTCCGGCACCGTATCGCGGTGACGGAGCGAGTCAGGAGCGATTCCAATGAACGCGCCGACATAGGTGAGGAAATGGTCCTCGTCCTTCCGATCCCGATTGACGTGCGGTTGCGCCTGGGCCCACGCGCGATAGAACAGGGCAAGAAACCGATGATGAAAAACGTCGAGAAAACGGCTCAGCGTTGGGTCGCTCGCATGGCGCAGGCGATGGCGCGCATACTCGGTCAGGTGAATGGGAAGCGGGCCATTCGGTCCGAGCAGACCGAACAATCGGACCTGCAATCGTGGCGGCGCGCCGTCTTTTCCGAAATCGAGCGACGCCAGCGGCGCGGGCGCAAACGAAAGATCCGGATCCTGCCCCAGCCTCACGGCCTCGTCGACCGGGCGGAGCGCCGTCCCCCAGCGCGGCTTACCTTCGTACAGACACTCCAGGCGCCGCATCGTCTGATAGAAATCGTAACGATACGGCTCCCTCGCAATGTCCGACAGGAAGTTTAGAGCGTCGGCCTCGTGCCCCAGTTTGGCGTCCATCGATTGATTTCGCCTCGACTCTGCGAACGCAGCACCATCTCGGTCACGGAGTTGACTGACACATATCGCGCAAAGTGACGCTCGAGCACGGCGCCGAGCAGGAACGCGCTGCCCCCCTCGAACGCCATTTCGTCGACCTCGACGGTGATTTCCAGGCCGCGGCCGAATGCAATCGGACCACGCATCGGCAGACGGCGTACCACCCGCCGGACGTTGACTGATTGAATGCCCTCGATCTGACGACGCGCGCTCACGTCGGTCGTTGTGGCATACAGTTCGAGCAGATCGCGCAACGCGCCTGCCGCTTGCGGCCCGGTTGCGTTGATCAGTGACAAATAGTTGAGCGACAAATGACTGATCGCGCGCCAGGCGATCGCGCGATCAGCAATCGCCGAGTAGGGACGGCTCGGACCGCTGACGGTTCGGACGCTGGTCACTGGTGCCGCGATGTTCAACGAGAAGTCGCTCTGACCGAGACCGGCCGGCATGTGCAGCACGAGATCGCGATTGGTGCACAGAGCCTGCACCGAGAGCTGGCGCAGATCCGCAGAGTACGGCGCCTGCGTGGAATCGACCAGCGACAGATACACTTCGCTGCCGATATAGCTCGATCGCGGCCCTCGACGCCGCTGGTCGGGGGGAATCACCCGCGGGTCGCGCCGGGTGGTGAAATATGCCGGTTGATGGTGTTCGAGGTCGAGACTCTCCGATGAATAGAACGGAAGAAACCGCTGCTCGCTGTCGTCACCCGCACCGTGCCCGACGACATCGGTCACTTGATAGATCTCAAAGTCAAGCGGCCGCGTGCGATCGGCAACGACGTGGAACTCGAAGGTCGAGTCGCTCACATGGATGCGATCGACGCGCGGTTTTTCGAACAGATTGATCGCGGGCGTGCAAAAGAGCTGCAGATATGACGCATCAACGACGCTTTCGAGCGTCGCATCGCCGCGGCCAACAAGAATGACGATCTCCGCTTCGTTCCCGGACACGCGGCTCAGCGCCGGCGCCAGTCCAGTCAGCTCGAGGAAGCGATAGCGCTGTGGGAAGCTGAAGTACTCCTGCAGCAGACGGTATCCCTGAAACGATCGAAGGCTGACTGGCAGCAACGCTTCGTCGTCGGCGAACCCGACAGGACGGATCGCTGAGGACGGCAGCAGTGTGATGTCGCTCGGCCGGCCCCCGACGGGGCGCACGAGGACGCCGAGGCCGCTGGCAAGGCAGAGTTCAAGCAGTTTGTTCGCCGCGTCTTCTCGTCCCCCGAGATAGAAGCAGAGACGATCGATTCGCGTCTGGGCGAACTTGAGTCCGGCAGTCGTCTTCAGTCGGAACCGGAGCCCGCCTTTGATCCGTTGCGCAATCGGCAGAGTATTCAGCGGCAAATCCGGGGCGAAGGAAAAATAGTTCGCCGCGGTGACGTTGATCGGCAGCAGCGTCACGTCGTGGGCGGTCCGGAATTCGCACGCGGTCGCATCATCCGGACCGGTGATCGAGTGCATCGTGGTTCCGCGCGGCACCGTTCGCGTGCCGCTCGACAGGCCGGGATCGTCCTTGTCGGGATGCAGCTGCGCGATCAGCATCGACGGCGTCGGAGCGAGATAGTGCGGATACACGATCTCGAGCAGCGACTGCGTGAATCGCGGGAATTCCGAGTCGATCTTCAACTGCACGCGCGCCGCGAGGAACGCGGCGCCTTCGATCAATCGCTCGACGTAAGGATCGGCAACCTCGAGACCGTTCATCCCGAGGCGAGCGGCGATTTTTGGAAACTGCTGGGCGAACTCCGCCCCCATCTCGCTGAGATGCCCCAGTTCGCGCTCGTAGTACTGAAGAAGACGGGGATCCATCACGTCACCCGCGTGGCGCGAGGTCGGAGACCTCGACCTGCCCGGTCTCGAGATCGATTTCCGTGCGGACCAGCAATTCGAGCGGAAGCGGTTGCGCCCACAGGTGGCCGGAAATCTCAACGCCGATGACGTTGTGATGATCGAGCCCGGCGGTCTCGAGCGCGCGCACGTGGAGTGACTCGGGAAGAATGCGTGGTTCGAAATCGATGATCGCCTGCCTGATTGCACGCTCCAGATCCGGAACTTCGATCGTAGACGCGGTTTGCCCTGCGAGCGCCGGCAGCCCGTAATTGATGACCGACCTGCGTGCATGCGGCAGCGACGCCACATCCATCCCGGGATCGAGACGCGTCGTATTGAACAACCACGCGAGATCGCGGAGCACCGCTTCCCGTAAGCGACGCTTGGAAATGACGCGATGAAGGCGCGGCTCGAGTTTCTTGTCGGGTTCCTCGTCGGTGAGACGATCCAACAGTGCGGGCTGAAGTTGATCCTGTGGCGGAAGCTGTTCAGGCATGATCCGCGCCCGCACCGTCAGGCGCCGGTTCGGCGACTGGTGAGATCGAGAGCGCGCGAATCTCGAGGAATGGCGTCTCGCCGGTGTCGGTCGCGATGATGCGCTGGCCGAGGCCGCGGAACGCGTCTTCGGCGATTGGCTCCCATGTCGTCTTGCGCGAGAGCGCCAGGTTCCCGTCCTCGGCGTCCTGTGAGCCGGGATATCGCGTGGGAATCAGTGCCAGGGACTCGCCGCCGTTCTCGAAGTCGAGATGCGCCGGCATCCACACCAGATCCCGGAGATCTTCCGGCGCCTCCATCGTGAGTTCGCGCATGCGGGTGAACGGAACCCAGTAGTACCGCCCGTTGATGATCGCTTCCAACACCGGACCCAGGCGCGAGTCCGCGTCGGCGATCCATTCGAACGGGCGGCCGTCGATGTTGCCGCCGGAGGTGGGAGCTTCTTCGAACGCGCGCTGGCGAAGCTCCTCGGACTGAGCGGCCTCACCTCGTCCGGCACGCAGCCGTGACTCGATCAGGAGCGCAAGCCATTGCTCCGGCTCACCGAGCACCATCGGAGATTTCTTGCCGGCAAAAACCTCGTCGCGAATCAGTTCGCAGCGAACGGCCTCGCCGTACATCTGTGCCATCGGAAGCGCGAGTGGATCGAGTTCCGACGCCACCTTCAGTTGATTCAGCGCCCGATCCCACTGGCCGAGCACGCAGAGGAGCTGGAAAAGAAAAACGCGAAGCTTGGCGTCGGATGGCTTCGCGCGAATGTCTTCCTGCAGACGCGCGAGAGCGGCCCGGGGATCACCCTCTTTCAGGGTCCGTGCGGCCGCATCCGAGAGAGTCATGGTTTATCCCTGGGTCGTCCACTCGTCCTGGAAGCTGGTGCTGCCCTGCGGCATGCCGTCAGCACCCTGGGGCGTGTAGTCGATGGAGATCTTGTTGAACGAAAAACTGACGCGTTCGAGAAGGGCCGGACTCCCCGCGGTGTCGCCGGCCTCGAGGTCGATCGCCATCACCCGGCCTTCTTCGATCTTGATGATCAGGTACTCGAGCGGAGTCTTGCCGATCTTCCGTAGCGTCAGCGTCGCTTCTTTGATCAGCTCGTTGGTGCGCAGCGCGGACATCAGCGCGGTCGACGACTTGTCCACTTTCTTGGTGATGCGCAATTCGCGCATCGTCGCCTTGCCGGTCGCGACGCCGCCGCCGAGCGACGACTTGCCCTGCATCCCCCAGGACCAGGCCAGCACTTCGATTTCGTTCTTGTGCTTCTGGTCCAGGGCCTCGCCGTTGATCTCGCCGTGCTTGGCGCCCTTCACCTTGAAAAACATGTCCCCGGCGCCGGGGCCGCGAGACTCAGAAGTAGGCGCCACGTGATCCCTCCGCCTCTACGCTTCCTTCTGCGCCTTGAGGTCGTACTTGAAGAAGACGCCGGCGTCGAGCGACCCGTCCGGTTTCTGTGGCTTGTATTCCACCGCCACCTTCGCGAAGGCGACGCTGACGTTTTCCGTCGCGCCGTCGGCTCCGCTGTTGCCGTGGGTCACGCCGGTGACGATGACGTCGTTCATCTTGATGACCAGGTACTCCTGTTGTCCCTTCCCGGCCTTGCGATTGGTGATCGTCGCTTCCTTCAGGTGGACGCCGGTCGCGCAGTACTGCATGAGCACCGGAGAAGATTTGTCGTACCTGTGGATGAAGGACAGGTCGTGGAACGTGGCTTTCCCTTCACCACCACCAGTGCCGTGCGCCATCGAGCCGGCATTGGTCACGCCCCACGAGTACGACAGCACTTCGATTTCGTCCTTGTGCTTGTCGTCGAGCGACTCCCCCTTGATGTCCCCGAGCTTCGCGAAAATGTCTGATGCCATGACAACGCTCCTCTACCGCTTCTCTATTGAACGATCAGCTCTCCGAAAGCGTACAAATGCCGTCAGCTCGCCTTCGCCGACGGCAGTTTCGAAACGAGTCGCAATGATACGGTGAGTCCTTCGAGCTGATAGTGCGGACGCAGGAAGAACTTGGCCGAATAGTACCCAGGATTGCCTTCCACTTCCGCGACTTGCACTTCGGCGGCGGCAAGGGGCTTTTGTGCCTTCGTCGTTTCCGACGAATGCGCCGGATCGCCATCGACGTAGTTCATGATCCACTTCTGCAGCCAGATCTGCATGTCTTCGCGTTCCTTGAACGATCCGACCTTGTCCCGGACGATGCACTTCAAGTAGTGCGCGAAGCGGCAGCATGCAAACAGATACGGTAGCCGAGCGGCAAGGTTCGCGTTTGCCGTGGCATCGGGATCGGTGTACTCGAACGGCTTCTGCACCGACTGCGCGCCAATGAATGCGGCGAAGTCGGAGTTCTTGCGGTGTAACAACGGCATGAAGCCGTTCTTCGCCAGTTCCGCCTCGCGACGATCGCTGATCGCAATCTCGGTTGGGCACTTCATATCCACGCCGCCGTCGTCGGTGGGGAACGTGTGAACCGGAAGACCTTCGACCGCGCCGCCGGATTCGACGCCGCGGATGCGCGAGCACCAGCCGTACAACTTGAAGGAGCGGTTGATGTTGGTCGCCATCGCGTAGGCGGCGTTGGACCACGTGTACTTGCTGTGATCGGCGGCGCCTGTGTCCTCTTCGAACGCGAAATCCTCGACCGGGTTGGTCTTCGAACCGTAGGGAAGCCGTGAAAGGTAACGTGGCATCGCCAGACCGAGGTAGCGCGAGTCTTCGGATTCGCGCAGCGATCGCCACGCCGCATATTCCGGTGTCGTGAAAATCTTGGTCAGGTCGCGCGGATTCGCGAGCTCCTGCCACGACGACATCTGCATGATCGTCGGCGAAGTCCCGGCGATGAACGGTGTGTGCGCCGCGGCTGCGACCTGCGCCATTTCTCCCAGCAGTTCCGTGTCGGGCGGCGTGTGGTCGAAATAGTAGTCGCCGACCAGGCAGCCGAACGGCTCACCGCCGAACTGCCCGTACTCCGCCTCGTAGACCTTCTTGAACAGCGGGCTTTGATCCCATGCGGTCCCTTTGTACCGCTTGAGCGTCTTGCCAAGATCCTGTTTGCTGATGTTCATGAAACGGATCTTCAGCATCTCGTCGGTCTCGGTGTTGTTGACGAGATGGTGCAGACCGCGCCACGCCCCTTCCATCTTCTGGAAGTCTTCGTGATGCAGGATCAGATTGATTTGCTCGGTCAGCTTCTTATCGAGCTGCGCAATGATCGCCTCGATCGATTTGACGACGTCGGCGCTAATCAGCTTGGTCTGGGAAAGAGCCTGTTCGGCGAGCGTGCGGACCGCTCGCTCGACCGCCTCCTTCGCTTCATCGGTCTTCGGCTTGAACTCTTTCTTGAGCAGCGAATCGAAGTCGCCGACTTCGGTGGCGCCAATCGCCGACGATTCCTGCTGCTGGGCTTTGGGATCTGCCATGATGTTCTCCGCTTCGCGTCACGCCGGAATCAGGACGTCTCACCTGGATTTTTTGTCGCCGCAAGCGTCTGCAGCAGCGCGGGATCCTGCAGCAGCTTGGCGACCAGGTCTTCGGCTCCGCTCTTCCCGTCCATGTAGGTAATCAGGTTCGCGAGCTGTTTGCGGGCCTCGAGCAGCTTGTTGAGCGCGTCGACTTTCGAGGCCACCGCAGCCGGCGAAAAGTCGTCCATGCTGTCGAACGTGAGCTCGACGTTCAAGTTGCCCTCCCCGGTGAGCGTGTTGGGAACCTGAAAGGCGACACGCGGCTTGAGCGCCTTCATGCGGCTGTCGAAGTTGTCGACGTCGATGTCGAGGAACTTCCGATCCGCGACCGGCGGCAGCGGTTCGGTCGGTTTTCCCGACAGATCCGCGAGCACACCCATGACGAAGGGCAACTGGATTTTCTTTTCGGCTCCGTAGAGTTCGACATCGTACTCGATCTGGACACGGGGCGCCCGATTGCGGGCGATGAATTTCTGAGCACTGGCCTTCGCCACGATATACCTCCCGGAAGGGACGCGTTACTGATCCTTCAGTCCACCTGCCGACCGTGCCACCGACAGCGCATCGGGTGCAATGTCGGCGAGCACTTCGAGAAAGTCCTTGGCCACAAGACGCTTGGCGCGATCGACGAACAATGGAATCGGGCTCGATGGTTCGTGTCGCCGGAAGTACTCGGCGACCGCATCGAGCGCCCGGATCGCATCCGCGCGTGAATTGATCGCACCTGCCCTGAACGCGACCTCGCCGGAACCATCGCCCGCCGCCGCCGCCCCGTCGCCGGTCGCTTCACCACGGGACGCCAGCTGTTCCTTGCAGAAGCGGCCCAACTTCGCAAACTGCGTAACCAGCGGACCAAAATCGGGCGCGACTTCGGGTCCACCCTCGCCGCGCATCCGCGCGTCGATGCTGGTCAGCGCCGCGCTGGCGGCAGTGACGCTGCTGTCAAGCGCAGTCAGGTCTTCGAGTGATAGTTCCCCGAACGCATTGGCGATCGCCGCTTCCTCGGGCTTACTCTCCAGCGGGCCCGGCGTCGCCTGCCCGCGTGCGATCTCGATGTCGCGCAAACTGTATCGACCATGCTGGCGACTGGTTACCAGCGGCAGCCGCCAGATCCGATCGATGACCGCCATCGGATCGGCAAAGCAGTTCAGCGCGTTACGTCTCGCAATCGCATCTTCATCGAGTGCCGGGTAGACCTGCGGCCAATACGTTTCGAGCCACTGCGATGCCGTCGTGAGCACGGCCGCGAACGCCGGGAGTCCGTCGGTTCGAAGAAATGCCGTACCCAGATAGGCAAGCAGCCTAATATCCTTGCTCTTGTTCAGACCTTCAAGGGCATCAGCCCGAATCTTGTTCCATTCAAGAGGCGGCCGGGCCTTCGACAGTTCCTTTTCATCACTGTCCGGATCCGCCGGAGCCTCCGGAGATCGTACCTGCCCGAACAGCCGAAGGGCGTCCAGAGATGACAACAAAATCGAATCGTCCAAGCTCACGCCGCACGGCTGTTCTGGAGAAATCGGCTGAAGCAGCGACTGCCCGTCCCACCGAGCGTTCATCACGAAGCCTCGTTGTTTCCAGCATTTGCGTGGCGTGCCCTGAGCGACCGTCGCGATCCACGGGAGTCGAAGGGGCCGGAACGCCTGCGCATTCTATACCTGAACTTGAGGCAAGAGGTAGCTGCTGTCACGCATGCACCTCGGCGATAAGCACGGTGACGTTGTCGGGCGCACCGGCATTCAAGGTGGCCTTGATCAGCCCGTCCACCGCCGTGTGGATGTCCTCCGACTGCATCCAGTTCCGGATTTCCGACTCCGGGACGACGCGGGTCAGACCGTCGGAACAGAGAAGAAACCGGTCGTCCGGGCGGACGGCATCGCGATGGACGTCGAGGATCAACTCCACGTCAACTCCTACTGCACGAGTAATTACGCTGGATTCAGCGGCGGCTGTTCCGCCAATGGCGGCGAGGCTGTGGTCCGTGGTCAGCTGCTCGAGCGCCCCGGCCCGCCACCGGTAGGCCCGGCTGTCCCCGGCCCAAAGCACCGCCGATCGCGGCCCGCGAAGGAGCAGCATCACGACCGTGCTTCCACTTCGGTCGGCCGGATCGGCACCCATGCCGGCCCTCGCCAGATGGTTGTTGACCTCCTGAACGCGTCTCCGTGCCGCGTCGATGGCTTCTTCGAATGTGCCATCAAGGGGAAAGTCGGTCAGGGCGTCGCACACCATCCTGCTGGCGACCTCGCCGTGACTGTGACCGCCCATGCCGTCGGCGACCGCCCACAGACCCGCCTCCGGGCGTTCGACGAATCCATCCTCGTTATTCGTGCGGACGCGGCCGACATCAGTGGCAGCGGCGGAACGGAAATAGAGGGGCGGACCTTCGTCGATGATGAGTGTGCCCGGCAGTGTGTCGTCTTCGGACACGTGGGCCTGGACCGAACGCCACCGATGCGCGGCCCACGAGCCTTCCAGCAGTGCCGGATACAGCTCCGGGCTCGGAAGGCCCTTGAGCACAAGACAGCTTGGTTCCACCACGCCAGAACCGTCGGTCCAGAGAAGAACCAATGGGCGGTATTTGGCCTCCAGGTGGAGCGACAGCATCTGCTCGAACGCAAACGTCACGTCCGACGCGGTCGAGAGCGGTATCTGCCAGGGCTGCGGGGTATCGGTCACGATCACGGAGGCCCCAGGATCGAGCACCAGGTCTGGAGGCAAGGCGATTGGCGTGAGCTCTCGTCCCAATGCGAGCGTCCCTTGATCGAATCGCTCGAAATCGACCCGTTCGGTTGCGAGGGTTTCGATCACGAGTTCTTCGGCCGCCTCAAAAAACCGGCCGCACGATGCGGCGGTCAGCAAGCTGACGTCCGGCGGCAGCTCGGCGACGAGCGTCAGCGGAAAATAGCGCCCCACTTGATCAACGCTCGGGGCGGCTACACCGATCACCGGCGCAGGCCCACAGGCGCCGGCGGCACAGACGAATCGCCAGGCGGGACTCGTGAGGTAGACGTCCAGCCAGCGAGCGCCGAGCGCAGTGCGGCTCGACGCCAGGCATTCGCGCAGCCAGGCGTCCCACGCGTCGACGAACGCGTCAGACACGCGGCGGCGGAGGAAGTCGCCGTGGCTTGGCAGCTTGCCGTAGAAGCCTACCTGCATCGGCGGTTCACGATTCGCACACGAACTGCCGCCAGCTACCCGACGCGAATGGGTTGCCGCCGACACGGGCTGGTTCGATGATTGCTTTCACGCGGTGGTGTGGATTCTGAATGTTCAGCAAGATTCGTTGTCCGTCGGGAGTACCGGCTCGAGTCGCGTCAACCATCCTGAACAATGCCCAGGGACCACCGTACGGGGCCGGTGGATCGTAGTAGCGGCTTTCGAAGGTCGCGTATGTATGCCCCTGTCTGTCGCCGGGCCACTTCATTTCCTGTCTCTGCCCCCGGGTGTCGACGTTCGCGCCATCAACAGTGAGGACGAATCGCTGCGCATTCGGATCGAGGTCGCTGAACGTGACGTAGAACTTCAGCTCGGGAAATTTCGATCCAGGATTGAAGAACATATCTCGAATGCGACGGGCCAGCTGCATCTGGACGAGTAACTCGTGCGACGGATTGACGGCCCCGGGACGCCACGTCCACGTCTGACCGGTCGTATCTACCTGCTTGTCGAGATAGTCGGTGAAGAACCGGTCGAACAGTCCGTCGTATCCAAACACCATCCCGAAGTCCGGCAGCTGGACGTCGGTACCGGTACTCGCAAATGGATACCGATTGGCGATCAGGCTCGTGCACGCCGTGACAATCCTCTGTGTGTACTCCTCTTCAACTTGTCCCGTCGCGGTTCTGCGGACGTTGGCTTCTGGCGCGTCAGCAATCTCGGCAACGATCCTGCCGACGGCGGGGGGCAACGACGCCGCCTGCTGACGAAGATCTTGCGTGAGCACACGAAATGATGGATCGGTCAGCATCACGAGCGCGCTCTTCCCGGCGACGTCAGGCCCGAGCGTGTCAATCTGCTTCTGAATCTGACCGACCGCATTGAGGACCGAGTCGAGCTGGGCTTTTCCAGCTTCGCCGGCGAGAAACTGCCGGATCCACTGAAAATGTGCCGTCACACGCGTGCCTGGTTCGATCGACGGCATACCGAGACCTTTCTCGATCGGTGCGATGATGCCGCCCAACGTGCCCTTTATTTTGTTTTTCGTCTGATCGATAACGCCCTTTGGCGCCCCGGTTGCCGATACCTCCACCAATGTGGTGTTGGTCGAGATCACGTTGAGAAGACCGCGCAGCGGCGAGGTTGGCGAGGTCAGAATCCGAAGCGCCTCGTTGGCCTGACCCATGGTCGCGAAGTGCACAACCTCCAAATCGTCAAAAAACCCGTCCCACGCACGAATGTAGTCGGTCTCATAGAGGTCGGTGACGGCGGAGAACAGGGTTCCGCTGCTAGCCACCGCCGCCGCTCCACTTTCCCCCCAGATCCACGCGTCCTTCGCCAGCAGTTGCACCATCTCGGCGCGCGTCTTCACTGAGATCTGCTTGAACTGATCGCGCGTGTACAGCCGCGGCATCGGCGTCGACAATGCCACGCCGCTCTTTCGCTTCAAGATCTTTTCGATCTCGAGACCTGCCAGTTGATCGACCCGGAGACCCGGGTCATCCAGCGATTCGCGTTTGATATCGTCGTAGAGAATTCTGGGCAGCAGACTGCGTGGCAGGCTGTTGCGAGCCTGGCCGACGAGCGTTCCATCAATCGGAAACTTCCGGAGTGTCGAACGATTGCCGAGCAGTGCGTGGAAGTGCTGTGCCGCCGCCGGCCCTGCCGCCTCCGCATCACCCGTGCCCCGTTTCCACTCCTGATCCACAATCAGGCCGAGATAGTCCTTGTCGAAATGCTTCGGCTCGCCGAGCATCAAGTAGGCCTTGAAGTAGGCGTAAAGCCTCTGCGGATCGGTTGCAAATTGAACGACGCGGGCACGAAGCTGTGCCGCAAACCGCGGCAAGAGGATGCTGTCGAGCTCATTCACGTAGGCATCCAGCGCCGCAAGTCCAAGCGACCGTCCTTCGTACAGCCCCCACTTCATCGGCAACGACGTCGTCTCGCGAAACCGATCGGCCCGGTCCACGACGGCACGAATTCCATCAAGGCGCGCGACGATCGCGGGCAGCGGAGAGGTCGGATTAACCGCAGGACTCTGCTCGAACGCGGTGAGATCGGTATCGATGTCCTGGAGGAACTCCCGATTGCGAGTGTAACTAATCGAAAGGGCCGCAATCGCCGCAGCCGTGAGAAGTCCTGTGACGACGTACACGCCAAGCAACAGCGAGGCGTTCCTGAGTTCGAGCCGGCGGTTGACGCCGGCAAGTCCCGACTCGCCGATCATCACTTGCTTCAGAAGATCGCCGACGAAGAATGCCTTTCCCGGGCCGCGTGGCGCCATCACTGCTTCGGTCGCCCCGAAGGTCCGGCCGATGCTGCCCAGCAGTCGATCGATCGGAGTCCCTTCCTGGGTGCCGCTCGTAAAGTAGACGCCGCGCAGCAGAATGCGTCCGTCGAAGTCGCGAGCGCTGAACACATCGGACACCCATTGCGTCAGCGAATCGCGCAGGGTCGCCATCTGCTGCGGAAAGGCAAAAATCTTGGCGCGACGGCGCGTGTCGCGCACCTGGTTCAGCCGATCGAAGACGCGCTCGTTCAGGCGCGTCACCAGCGCATCGAACTCCGCAGGATAGACCGTGGGACTGTCGTTGCTCAGCGTCTGGTCGTAGGGAAATGTGACGCCCCACACCTGCGCCCGTTCCTGTGGGTTCAAGTCCTCGAAGTACTCGGCAAATCCGTCGACCAGGTCACATTTTGTGACCATGACATAGACGGGCAGCTGAATATTCAACTCCCGATTCAATTCAGAGAGACGATTCCGAGCCGCTTCGACATGCCCTTCGCGAGCCGCAGGATCCAGCAGGAGCAGATCCTGCACACTGACCGTCACGATGACGCCGTTCACGGGACGGCGGGCGCGATATTTCTTGAGCAGGGCCAAGAACTCGGCCCACCCCACACTGTCGGATGACGCGTCTGAATCCTGCGTCGTGTAGCGGCCGGCGGTATCGAGGAATATCGCTTCGTCGGCAAACCACCAATCGCAGTTGCGCGTACCGCCAACGCCGCGGAGCGCGCCTTTGCCGACGCGCTGCTCGAGCGGAAACTTCAGGCCCGAATTGAGCAGGGCGGTGGTCTTTCCAGATCCGGGTGCGCCGATGATCACGTACCAAGGGAGGTCATAGAGGCTGTGGCCGGATTGACGCTGCTGTTTGAGCGCCGACACCGCCTCTTCGAAGCGCTCGCGCAGCTTGACGACTTCAGCCGGCGTACGCGCCTTCTCCGCCTGCGGCTGCGGCTGCGCGACCACGGCGGTGAGGAGTCGATCACTGGCGCGGTAGGCCTTCAATCGCTTCATCAACCGCCACAGCAGCCAGATGCCGATGACCACCCCGATCGCCACGAGCCGCGCAAACTCTGATTCGAGCGGCGCGAATCCTGCGAAAGCAAAGTACGGCCCTGCGTACCAGATGAAGAGCGTGATGAGCAGCAGGCCCACGAGAACGACGAAAGTGCGCTTGAGAAAGGCGAACATGATCAGCCTCGTTCGACGTTACTGATCGCGCAGATGGATGATTTCAACGCGGCGATTCCGCGCACGGCTCTCCGGATCGGAACCCGGAGACAGTGGTTGCGATGAACCGACACCCTGCCACGTCAGCCGCGCCGCGTTGTCGAGCCCTTTCAACAGCAGCGTCTGGGCCACGTTGGCCGCACGCTCCCGCGACAGCGCGAAGTTGTCGCTATACACCAGAGACTTGATTGGCTGATCGTCGGTATGGCCAACAACCCTCACCCGACCCTGTACTTTGTTCAGCGCCTCGGTGATCTTGACGAGCGTCGGCTCATACGACGTGTTCACGGTGGCACTGCCGGATTTGAACAGATCCGAAGCTTCGAGGGTGACAGTCGACCGCGCCCCTTCCTCTTTAACCGTCAGGAGCCCGGCACCTTCTTCCGGCGCGAGCAGTTTTTTCAGCGTCGGACCGGCGGCTGGCGGCGCCGGCGGCGGCACCGCGAAGTCTTCGATACCGATCTGTGCCAGCCGCTGGTGCAATGGATTCGCCTGCGTGGCGAGCTTCGAGTAGTAGATCGCAAAGGTGACGCCGAGGATTGCCAGCGCCGCAGCCACCACCACCCACCATGGGACGTATCGAATGAGCCGGCTCCGTTGATCTTCGAGCCCGCGCCACTGCAGCGACAGGTCGGGCGGTGCCGCGCCGCGTTGACTCTGAATCGTGCGATGGAGGTTGTGGTGCAGGTCGGCCAGCTGTTCATGGCCGCGCTCCTGCATCTGATACTTTCCGGAAAAGCCGAGCGCAAGGATCAGATACTGAAGTTCGATCAGATCGATATGCCGCGCGGGATCCACCAGGATCCGATCGAGCATCTCGAAGAATTTTTCTCCGCCCCAGGCTTCGCGGTGCAGCGCGACGAGCAGCGGATGCTGCGCCCATTCGCTTTGTGAGCCGGACGGCGTGGACAGCACCGCTTCATCGAGACCGGCACACAGCACATAGCGCGCCGCGAGCACGATTTCGTTGCGCACGCCGGCTGCGCGCGCCCGCTCCTCGAATCGCCGAATCTCCTCGAGCGCCGCGCGGCGAAGACTGGGCACGTCAATAGATGCCTGCGTGCTCCGCATCTGCCCCATGCGCAGCAGCAGCGGGCTGGCCGCCTGCACGAGCGGATTGAGTCCAAGTCCGAGTAGTGCCCGCGCAGACTCCGGGATGGCCTCGACCTCTGCGACCCGCGGCATCGCAGCGCGCTGGTACATGCCCGAATCCGGCATGCCGCGTCGGCCGGCGCCGGGGCGGGGCCGTGCGGTCAGGTCCGACGGCAGGAAGGGATCGTCGGTGTCGGCCATGGAAAAATCCCCCCTCTCACCCGCGAATCGCCCAGAACTCCATCGCCAACCCCGGGAAATCTCCAGGGACGTAGATTGCCACGCCGCCGGAGTTCTTCAGTTGATCCCACAACTCGTGCGTCTGATCGAGTTCGAAATACGCATAGCCCGCGTGATAGGGGATCTGCCGCGGCGTGACCGGAACCGGTACGACCGGCACTCCCGGAAGACCCTGTCGTACGAGATCGCCGATCTTTTCGGCGGGCGCGATCTTCACCTGCGTCGGGAATCGCTGTCGCACGTATTCCGCGGGACCATCCGCTCGCGCGGCAAGAATGAATATCGCCGAACTGAACAACGTCTTGTCCGGAACGATCGCGACGCTGATGCCGAACTTTCTCGGCTCGAGCGGGATCGGAATCGCCACCTGCGTCATCACCTTACTCATCGATTCGCGGAGCGAGATGATGACCGGCTCGAAGCTCTCCTTGAGACGATCGTGGCGATAGCCTGGGAACTTTGGCGTGCGCTTCGATGTCGTCGTAAACGTGGCGAGTTCACCCGCGGCGGCAACACAGAACTGGAAAAACGCCTCGGGGTGAATAACCCCGGTATCGGCGAAGTGGGTCAACAGAGGCTGGTAGCGGTTGATCGTCTGAAGCATCAGAAAATCCGCCAGCTCGGACGCTGCCCCTCGGCTCGTCGCCGCGACGCGGCCGCCCAGCGCCTCGCCGCGTTGGTGGAACAGTCCCAGCAACTCCGTCGTGACCGTCGCCAGTCGCGTGGCCGCCCGCAAATGCAGAATCGTCGGGATGAACTGTTCGTCGAGCACGACCTGCTGATCGGCGCGGCACTCGACGATGTGCGCAAGCGGGATACAGGCATAGGCCTCGGTCGCTTCGCGCTCGAGCAGCAGCCGCGTTCGAAGTGCCGCAACTTCCAGCGTCGCCGGTTCGCCGATGGCGACTGCCGCACTGGCAGCCTGGAACTCGCGCACCTCCTGTCGGACGAGCTCATCGGTAACGGGACCGCGCGCCGATTCCAGTTCTCCAGCGCGACGGAGCGGTAATGCCAGAAACAGCCGCTGATCTCGTGCGTCCGCCGCAATATCGAGCGGCGGCGGCAACGGCTCATCGTCTGGCATCCTGAACGGCGTGCCGTCGGGAAACACCCCCACGAGCCGGCGGAACCCGATCTTGCCGATCTTCAGAAAATCGCGTTCGATCTCGATTTCGGTAAAGCCCCAGGCATAGGACACCAGCGATCGAACGCGGGTCTCGATGTACTGCTCGAAGTACCGGTCCTGCTGTTGGAAATGCTGCGGCTGCAGAAACAGCCCTTCAGACCAGATGACGCGGTTGTGGCCAGACATGAAACGGTGCCTGACAATCTATACGAATCAGGCTCACATTCCCAACTGGATTGGGCGAGACTATTTTTGGGGGGAAGAGCCCTCGGGCCCTTGCTGCGCGCGAGTTCGCCGGGCTGCCTTCAGTTTGCGGAACTGCTCTTCGTACGCGCGCCGGAATTCCTCGCCGAACAAACGATCGAACGTGGCGTCGGGATCCTTGACGAGCTCCTGGCACTTTTCGCGATACAGCTCCCAGTACCGCATCTTGGCGGGAATGAGCGCGTGTTTGCTCATTTGCGCATCGAAGTCCTCCTGCAACCGATCGGCGTCGAACTCGGTCAGCATCGCATCGAATGCGACGCGCAGCCCTGCCAGCATCGCGAGCTGATGATCGCGCAGGTCGTCGAACGCGTCCGCGAACGCCTCCACCGGACCAAGATAGGCGGCGTTACGCTTGACCAGGAGATTGTGCAGCGCGTCCTCAACGTTGGCGGAGAACTTCAACGGGTTGTTGTCGGCCGGCCTGAAGAGCGTGTGCTGGATCCCGAACTCCTCCTTGATCCGCTGACGTGATTGCAGAATGTCCATCAACCCGGCGACGACGATCCGAATGATCTCGCCGAGGTTTCGAGAGAGCTCGGGTGTGATCACGGCATCAGGCACGCCAGCGCCCGCCATGAATTCGGCGAGATCGGCAGTCTGCCCCGCCTGACGCGGAGCGGCCTCGACGTGTCGCGGAGCGACTTCGGCGGGCGGAGGTGCGACGGGCGGCGGAGGACTGGGCGGGGCGACATTCGCCTGCCGAGCTGCGCCTGGCGAGGTCGCCCGTTGTCGAACCGTCGAATCCTCAGAAACCAGATCTTTCAATCGTCGTCCGATCGCCGAGTCACCGGGCCGTGGCCGGATCACGGGTGTCGGCGGCGGCGGCGGAGGTGGAGGCTCCGGCGGCGCCGATGGCTCGTCGGGGCTGAGCGGATCGTACCCGTGTGGAATGGGGACGGACTCGAACGGTGTCGGCTTCGAGGGTGGCGCCGGAGTCGGAACAATCGCAGGCGGCTGATAGTGCTGCCCGAGAAGATCGTCGGCGTGCGGCACAGCCGGCTCTGATTTCCGCGGCGTGCGACTGGCGACTGGATCGAAAAACTTGAGCGGGTCAACTTCCTCGTTCACCGGAGACGCCGGGATGTTGGCGAGGTTTTGCTCCCCCATCAAGGGATCAAGGCGTGGAGCGAACGGATCCTCGGCAAAGGGATCGGCATGAACCTCTCGCGCCGCTCTGGCCGATCCCGTCTCGATCCAGACGTCGATCTCATATGGCTCGATGAAGATCCGATCGCCTGCCTTCAAGGCGTACGGGCGATTCTGGATCAGCCGATTGTCGGGCGAGTTCACCGATATGCCGTTCCGGCTCATGTCCTGTATGTAGAAGACGCCGCTCCGGAACGAGATCTGGGCGTGCCGCCCTGACACCTTGTTATGCGTCAACACCCACGAGCTCGATGGCGCTCGACCGATCGACCCACCGTCCTCGCCGAAGACATGCCGCGTGGCGTCCCGGGAACTTGTGTCGCGCGCATTCGCGATCTCGAGTGTGAGCGTAGCCATGGGCTCTCGAGAGAGTGTACCGCAAGCGAGAGTCTGCCCGGCCGGCCGGCGGTCAGCCTAGCAAAATCAGCGCGCTTCGACGTGAAACGGCCGGGTGCCGACGGGTTGATCGTCGATGAAAACCTCGGCGGTGTAGTCGCCACGTGGAAAGCCGCCTGGACTTTGAAGCCGGAAGTCGGTCGCCGCGGCCTGGTTGTAGGAGACCTGCTTCTTTGGTTCATCGATCACGTGCTCACCGTACTTCCAGCGGACGCGGATTGTCCCCGAGCCGGCACCTCCTGTGAGGACCGCCAGATAAATTGAGTCATCGGGCGTGAACGTGGTCGTGAAACCGCCCACGGTGTGGTCTGAATTTACGGTTCGACCGAGCTGAATCGCGGTCATTTGAAGCGGCTGGTTCGATCCGCAGCCGATGAGACAGAGGAACAGAATCGCCGGGAGTATGACAGTTAGCTTCCGCATCGAGAATCGAATTGTACATGCTCTCGCATTTGCTGCAGCGCGTTGGTTCTTCTCATTTCAAATGATGAAGGAAGAACTCTCGCGCGACGGGGAATACACCCGCGCGTTCCACCCGCTGCGCCTCGGAGGCTCCGCGTCGATGCTCGCGTACGTCCATCCGGAATGGACCGGCGACCTCGTCGAGATCGGTACGATTGAAGAAGGTATGCGGGAGTCCGTCAACGAGTCGGAGTGTGACCTCGTTGCCCGCCGCTTTCAGGGCCTCGTACAGCAGGGCACTTTGCCCATGGGGCACCGAGCTGTCGGCCAGTCCGTGCATGATCAAGAACGGCGGCGCGTCCTTGGCCACGTAAGTGATCGGACTGGCGGCCCGGACACGATCCGGTACAGTTGAAACCGCCGCACCGAGCAGGCGGGACTCCGGCGATGTCGCGTCACCGTGAGCGACCGCACCGCGGCCGCGGCCAGCCTGGGCGTCACCACGCGCACTTTCCGCAGAAGGTGCGCCGCCTCGCTCGCCGCCGCGTGAGCCTTGCACATTGACGGTCACGACGGGTGACTGAAGTGTCGAATGCTCTTCCTGCGTCTGCGTGTCCATCACGTCAAAGCGGGTTGGTCCATACGCGTCGAGCACGCAACGCACGGCACTGCTCTTGTCCGAGTTGCCAGTCCCCTCGAACATTCCGCGCGGAGCGAGTGCCGCCACTGCGGCCAGATGGCCACCCGCTGATGTGCCCCACAGGCAGATTCGATCCGGGTCAAGCGCGTGCGCGGCAGCATTGGCCTTGAGCCATCGAATGGCTGTCCGGACGTCTTCGACATTGGCCGGGAATGTGATGGATGGCGTGAGTCGATACTCGATCGAGGCCATCGCGAATCCATCCTGCGCAAAATAGCGTTTGAAGTCCGGGCCAGTGGTGCGCGTTCCGCCCGACCATCCTCCGCCGTGAAGAAACACAATCACCGGTACGGGTCGACGAATCGGCTTTGCCGGAACGTACAAATCGAGCAGGAGATCGGTGCCGTCGCGCGACGCGTATGCGAGCGTCCTGGGCTCGGGACTCGTCGGATCCTGAACGCCATTTGCCGCCTCGGTCGCGAGCAGGATTGCCATGACAAGCCATACAGGCCGGATCAGCGCACTCACATGAAGTCCTCAGGCCGCGGCTTGAACGCGAGCGCCCGTCGCAGTTCAGGAGTGATCTCCCGGCGGATCGGGACTCCGCAAATCGCTTCCGCATGCGCGAGCAATGCGGCGCGATCGGCAAGACCTGACGCGGCGCCCTGGATCCATACCGGATCCTGCGGCGGCAGCGGGAGCTTCGGTGGATGGACGTCGAGCGGATATCCGTCGGGACCGCGGCCACTCATCTGCAGCGCTCTGAACATGTCAGCCGCGCCGCCGGCGAACCCGCCGCGACCGCGACCTTCCGGTGCTCCCCTGCCCGAAGGTGGCGCACCGCCCCGGCCATCAGCGCCGCCGCGTCCACGTCCGCCCATCATCACAAAGAAGTTCTCGAAGATTCCCGGCGTCAGGAATGCGGCGAAGCGGTTGTATTGCTGATTCAGCCGAAAGCCGTGCAGATTGCGCGGCGGCGCCTGAAAGTAATCACCTGTGTGCAGCGGCACGGCTTTGCCGTGTGCCCATCCGAGCGTTTCACCATCCAACGCGAAGAAGTTCTCGAAGTGTCGGGCGTGAAAGTGGGCGCCGACTCCGCCACCCGGTCCGCCTTCCGTGATGATGAAGAGAAACTGACCGGTCGTGTTGGCGTTGCGGGCGAGGAATGTATTGCCGCCAAAACGTTCGCCGCCGCCGTCAGCGAGCACATACGGACCAAATGTGGACGGTAACTGCTTGTTCGTGACCCGAACTGGAGTGCCTGCCGGAGCGGCCGCCGGGGCGAGCTGAAAATCTCCTGCGAACGACGCCCGTGCCAACGCCGACGCCGGGATCTCGTGGAAAACGTTGGCGGCAATTTGCGGCCCTTGCTGCTTCTCTCCCATCGCGATGAACGCCGCGCCGACTCGGTGATTCATCGAGAAGAGCGCCAGTTGCGCGCCAGCGGACTTCATTGTCCAGGCGTGCGGAGTTCCTGGCGGCACATTGGCAAAATCTCCACGCATCATCGTCCAGCGCTCGCCCGCGAGCTCGAATTCGATTTCGCCGCGCATGACCAATACCGCCGCATGACTGCTGAGATGCGCATGCCGTGGCATCGTCGCACCCGCATTGCCAGTGAATGTCGCGAGTTCATGAACGTCCCCCGTGTCTTCGCGGCGTGCGATACGTTTCATCACATGACTGCCGATACGGTGATACTCGCCGGCGTCGTTCGGCAGCATGTACATGCGCTTCTGTCCGGGCAGCTTTCCCAGGATCGGCTCCGCCTCAGCGCCACTTACCTCAATCGGATTGAGAATCTCGTCTGGGATGCCGTCGACCGACTGCTGCGCTGAGAGACCGCGCGACCCGAAGATGTTCCACGCGACGAGTCCGCTCCCTGCGGCGACACCGATATTGCTGATGAACCTGCGACGATTCCACTCGGACATCGCTGTCTCCTTATGCTGGCTTCCGCCTCAATCGCGTTTCTGAATCTTCCGCCGAAAGGCGGAAGCGACAAAGACCCGATCAAAACGCAAATCGCACTTCGACCTGCCTGTGTTTGAGCGGCGGAATTGGCGTTGGAGCGACCATGGCCGCATCGCGCACGATACAGTCCTCCCATTTTGGCAGCGTATCTGTCTGGTAAAACCGCTCGACGTACCGCCAATCGGTTTCCACGAAATCGCTGAACCACTGATCGAGCGAGGTGACGCCACGCTCACGCATCAGCTGCATCGCGAACCCTGCCGCTTCCCGCTCGTAGTCGTGCAGCACGCGCATGAATCGCGATTTGTCGTCGGTGTGCTGGAGATCGGCAAGTTTGTGTTCGATCGATGGAGCTACCCATTGGACCGAATGGCCGAACAGATGGAGCAGGAGAAAGCACTGCATCTCGAAGCCGACATCCGGATCGATGACGATGCGAAGGCCATCGAAGATGCCCGTACGTGGGGGTTCGAGATCGCGATACTCGATCACGAAGCCATACTTGACGATGCCCGACGAGGCTTCACGCCAGAGCGCGACCATGTCGCTCGACGGCAACGAGCCGACAAGACGGCTGCCCGCCAGTTCATGGCCGCGAACGGTATCCATCTTTAGAGCAGCGGCGTCGCCCGTTTGCACAATTGCAGCGCAAGCCCCCACGGATCTCGCAACATGATCAGCCGCGTTCCGTCGTCGCGCGTCATTTCATCAACGAATGAGGCACCGGCGGCGACGAGCGCCGTCCGTGCACCATCGGGATCGGAGGTGGCGAAGGCGACGTGCAGCCGGAGCGGATGCATCGACCGGTAATCGGGGATTGGGTCATCCGCATTGCTGTAAAGCTCGATGACGGTGCGGCCCGCACCGTCGGCGACGAAGTGAATGTAGGGCGCAGCGTTCGACTGGCGCACGATACGCATTCCGAGATTCTGCACGTACCACGCCGCCATCGCGGCCGGATCGGGAACGTTCAATGCGACATGTTCGATGTTGAGCATCGGCATCCCGTCATTCTGCCCCAATGCGGTGATCGTTGTCTCACCTGTCGGTCGTCAGCAACTCAGGAGATGATGCGGGCGTCTGCGGCGACGCACCAACGCTCGATGACACTGACGCGGCGGCAACAAGCGTCAACAGGAGAACCTTGGCTGGACTGATCGATCGCATGCAGAGCTCCTCGCGGCACCATCATATTGCCGCGGCGTCTGGGAGGGAATGTACGTCGTTGTCATAGAATCAGCCGCGACTAAATGCACTTCACATCCAACCAGCGACGCGGATTTCTCGCCGCCTGGGGCGGCATTGTCCTTGATGGGGTCGACTCCTTTATATATGCGCTCGTACTCGTGCCTGCGTTGCGCGCGTTACTACCAGCCTCAGGCATAGAACCGACCGTCGGCAACGTGAGTTTTTACGGCAGCATCCTGTTTTCGGTGTTCTTAATCGGCTGGGGGCTCGCATTTGTGTGGGGACCGCTGGCCGACCGGTTCGGCCGTGTGCGCGTGCTGATGCTCGCGATTCTGTGCTACTCGCTGTTCACCTTTCTCGGTGCAGTGGCGCAGAACTGGTGGCAGCTGGCGATCTTTCGGTTACTCGCCGGCTTCGGGATTGGCGGCGAGTTCGTCGGCGCCGGAACGTTTGTCGTCGAGGAACTCCCGGAACGTCAGCGAGTCGTCGGAACCGGGATCATGAACAGCGGCTATTACCTCGGAGTCTTCATCGCCGCGGGGTTGAACTACTCGATCGGTGCGCAATACGGATGGCGCGCCATGTTCGCCGTCGGCGGCCTTCCGGCACTCTTCATCGCCTACGTGCGCTTGTACGTGCAGGAACCAGAACGATGGCGCAACCGCGTGGCCGCAATTGGGCGATGGCGTGCCCGTGACGCTTTTTTCGCGCTCTTCTCGCTCGAGTATCGGCGACGCACGCTGCTCAACTGTGTGTTTCTCTTGATCTCGATGATCGGACTCTGGGCCGGATCGGTGTATGCACCCGCAGCCGTCACGCAGGTCGCGACCCGCATGGGGTACGGCGCCGCGGACGCGGCGCGTGTGAGCTCGCGGGCCACGATGCTGCTGGCGATTGGAACGATGATCGGGTGTCTCATCATGCCGACGCTGGCGCAGCGGTTTGGCCGTCGTGGTGCGGTGGCGTTTTTCTACGCGCTGATGGCCATCTCGATCGCGATCAGCTTCGGCTACGCGTTCTATAGACCATCGGACGCCCTCGTCACGTTCATTGGATGCCTGTTCTTCGTCGGCGTCGGCGGCGGCAGCTTCTCTGTCTACTGGACCTGGATCAGCGAGCAATATCGCACGGAGTGCCGCGGCAGCGCGCTGGCGTTCGCGACGTCAATCGGTCGATTCGTTGCGGCGGGTGCAACATTCCTCGTCGGCGCCGGGATCCAGCGCTACGGCAGCATCGGTGTGCCGGTGGCGCTGACCGCGATCCCGTTTGTGATCGGTTTGCTGCTGCTCCCGCTTGCGATCGAAACGCGGGGAAAGCCGCTGCCTGCGTGAGTTATTGCCCTCCGCGGCCCCTTCCAGCATTTCCCCTCCCGCCTCTTCCACCTACTTGCTTCAACTCGTCGTCGGTCCATGGCTTGTTGCGGGCCTTGGTGAGTCCACGAACTTCGAGCACGCTCATCGAATCAACAGGGGGAGCAGTGTTTCCCCACGAACGCCGCACAAACGTGAGGACTGCCGCGATCTGATCGTCGCTGTAGGTGGCGCCGACTGGCGGCATCAGGCCGATGGTTCCTTCCTTGCCGGATAACAACACGCGAATGATCGCGTTGGGATCGACACTCTTCACGTAAGGTGAATCAACGAGATTCGCGCCCATCTTGTCCTTGCCTTTGCCATCCTCCTGGTGACATCCGACGCAGAGTCCTTTGTAGATGTCCGCGCCGGCCGTGAACTGTTTCTGCTGCTCGTCGGTCAGCGGCGCAACGATCACCGTCGGGACCGGACGATTCGGCCAGTCCAGCTTATTCATGACGGATTTCGCCACGGTCGCGAGCGGATCCGAACCGGCAGCGACACGAGCCAGATCGACGGGCTCGACCGGCAATGTGACCGATCGTCCGGGTGTAAAAGACTCGCCCGCCCCGGGGGTGCTCAAGCCCGCGAGTGCCACCGTGCCCGCAGCGCGACCACCACCGCGACCGGTGGGCGCCGCGCCCAGGGCCGGGAGGACTTTGTCAACACCCTGGAGAACAGCCTGTCGCACCGGTAGGGGTTGTGAATCACTGACGACAACGGCGAACAGTTTCTGAATCGAGGCGACATTTGCGCTGCGCGTCACCGCGGCGGCGAGTGCGGTGATCGCCTCCGTCGGCGCAGGTTGGCCACCAGAAGCTTGAAGAACATCGGTGAGCACTTGTTCTTCTGCGCCGGAAATGCTGCTGATGACCGCGTCAACGATCAGGGGATCGCTCCCGTACCTCTTGAGCAATGCGGTCGCTGGATTTTTGCGCGCTGCAGCCGGCATCTCGCCAAGTGATGCGGCGACCTGCCGACGAACGTTCCAGTTTTTGTCGTTGCTGAGGGCGAGCACTGCTTTGGTAAGCGATGCATTCTCCGAGACGAGATACCGCTCCGCCAGTCGCACACCATTGGCGCGCACCTCGGCTCTCGCGTCGGCAAGCGCTCGCTCGACGACCTCTGGATCGATCGCGTCGAGACCGTCGAGCGTCCAGAGCGCGTGCAACTTCGTCCGCCAATCAGGAGCGGATACCGCCAGCTTCTTCAGTGTTGGCGCGACCGTGGTCGCGCCGCGCTCCACGAGGAGCCGTTGCGCCGTGTCGCGCCACCAGCCATTCGGATGGCTGAGCGTCTGCACGAGCTGCGCCGGCGAAGCCGACGACAACGATGGCTTCGGTCCTCGGCTGGCCGGCGCTGTTCCATGCACGATTCGCCAGATCCGCCCGCGCTGCACCGGCAGTTCGAGGTCGTGACTCTTGATGTAATCCCGCAAGTAATCGGACCAGATCCCGCCGTCCTGGACGACACCTCGATACATGTCGACCACATACAGCGTCCCGTCAGGGGCTGAAAAGAGGTTCACCGGTCGGAATCGTTCATCCGACGAGGCGAGGAACTCACCGCGCGCGTATGCATTCTTCGCGGTAAGCCGGCCGGATCCATCGTCGACGATGTTGAAGCGGTGGACGAGGTTCGTCGGCGAATCGCTGATGAAGACGCTGCCGCGAACGTCGGCCGGATACTTGTCGCCACGATATACAGTCGGACTGCCGGCTCCCTGGATGACGATCGAGGATCCGTCAGGCCGAAAAAACGGATCGCGATACCCACGATTGACTCCGCGGTTCTGACGAATCGGATACACCGTGGCATCCATTTGATCGATGAGGCTTTCGTACAAGCCGCGCGTCCGCGCGACGTTCGGATTCCGAACAAAGTAGCGCGCGGGAGTGTAGTCGATGAAGAGTGGTGCGTCGTTCACGTTGCGATACACGCGTCCGGCGTCATCCTGCGATGACTGCCACTGCCCCCGGCTCAGCGACGGCAGCACGTCGAACTTTCCATCCTTCAGTCGCAGGTTCTCATTCCACTCCGACGTGTACAACACGTTGTCCATCGCCCAGAGCAGGCCATTCGCGTTGTGTTCGACACCACCGATGAATCGACCGTAGTTCTTGTAAACGACTTCCTTGGTGTCGGCTTTGAGATCACCGTTCGTGTCTTTCATCAGCCACAGGTTTGGCGGTTCACCAACCAACACGCCGCGATCCAGAACCTTGAGGGCGCGCGGCAGGACGAGTCGATCGGCAAAGACCGTTCGCTTGTCCATCGTCCCGTTCCCATCGACATCTTCGAGCACGGCCACATCGCAAATGGGATCCTGCGTGTCGCGCCCCGATGTGTCGGGGAGAAATGCCTGAAGTTCGAGCACCCACATGCGTCCGTCCGGATCGAAGTCGATGATGATCGGCGACTCGATCAGCGGCTCGGCGGCCACGAGTTGCGCGTGGTAGCCGGGCGGGAGTGAGAACGTCTTCAATTCCTCGTCAGGAGTCAGTGCAGGGGACGTCGGCCCGGCCTTCTTTGCCGGCAACCAGATATTTCCCGGAGTTTTGGCCGTGCCCGCCACCGATGAGGCGGCGTCAGGCGCGGCCGGCTGAGGCGCTTGAGACGCGGGCGCGGGCTGTTGGACCTGTCGAGCCTTTACATTCAGGACCGCCAGCAACGACAACACCAGGACACTATAGAGACTGAGCTTCTTCATGAGGATTGTCGGGCGGCGCGAGCCGCGGATAGACACGGACGGATTTAGCCACGGATAAACACGGATTCACACGGATATACCGCTCAATATGACTTTTTGTTTATCCACCTTTTCCGTGTCAATCCGTGTTCTTCCGTCGCCCGTTTTTTCTAGGTTTCCGTGGCGTGTTGATTCAGTGTGTATCCGTGGCCTATGCCCCTCCGCGGCCGCGGCGGCCACCACCCTGCGCCGGTTGACGGACCGTCATCAAGGCCTCGATTGGCCATTTGGCTGCCCACGCAATCCCGCGCAGAATCATCGGCTGGACCTGCGGATCCGAGAAGTTCGCGTAGCTGTGCCCCTGCATCCAGACGAACGTCCGGAAGCTTTGACCCAGTCCGAACGGGCGCTCGTAAGTCCAGATTTGCGGGACGACCTCACCGACGTGTTCGCCGGCGCTGTTGCTCTTTGGCATCGGCGCCGTCGCCAGCACGTGCAGGCCTTCCGGGTTGAGTGTTGGCTTTGTGATTAGAAAGAACGCCTCATCAGTGATCTTGAAGTCGGACATGCCCTGCATGATCGGGTGGTTCTTGTCGGTAATCGTGTAAGCGATCTCGCCGGCCGAGAAATTCCGCTCGCCGTGCTTCTTCGCTCCGCCGAGGATGTTCGCCTGATATTGCGGGTCGTCACCGCAGAGTGTGTCGTGGAAACTGACCAGGCCGCCACCGCGCTTCAGAAATGCCTCGAGAGTCGCCCGTTCGTCGGAGCTCATGTACCCGGCATCACCCTTGTACATGATCATGACGTTCACGCCGCTCAACTCCGCCGTCGTCGGAAAATGAAATCCGCCGTCGACGATGGCGCCACGTTCGGTGAGGAGCTTGCTCCAATCGGCCATGAACTGCGGATAGTCATGCAGCCCGGGACCGTGTGATTTCAATCCGCCGCGGATATAGATGTGCATCGGCGGCCAGGGCATGGCCACCGATTGCAACGCCTGAGGGATTTCGGCATCGGGATTCTGGTTTGCGCCGCGTCCTTGCTGCGCTGGCGTCGCCGGATTCGCACCGCGTCCCTGCTGCGCGGACAGGACGATGCCGGTGATGGCGATGGCCATCAGCACGAAGGAGACAACAGATCTTTTCGCCATTGATCGGTACGCCTTTCTGCTTGGACTGGGCAATTCAGAACGAGAACCGTAACTGAGTCTGCGCGTTCGCAGCGTACAGCGCTCTACCTCTTGGCAGACCCAGCGGAAGAATCGGGGACGACGCGCACGATCATTCCGGGCGTGGCCGCCGATAACGGAACGCCCTGGCCCCCGGTTGGACTTTGCAACGCCAGGTACAGGTAGCCGTCAGGCCCCTGGACAATATCGCGCACGCGTCCGAACTGCGCGAAGAGGACTTCCTGGTTGATCACTTTTTCCTTGCTGATCTCGAGTCGGCGTAACTGTTGTCCGACCAGGCCTCCCACGAAGAGGCTCGTGTTCTTCCATCCCGGATAGCGACTGCCTGTATAGAACGTGATCCCCGCGGGCGCAATCGCCGGCGTGTAGTAGACGATGGGATCATCCATGCCTGTCTCGGAGGTCTTGGTGATCCCACCCTGCAGGCCTTTCGAGGCAATCCCCCATCCGTAGTTGTGCCCTTTTTCGATGATGTTGATTTCGTCGCCACCACTCGGTCCGTGCTCTGACTCCCACAGCCGGCCTGTGCCAGGCTCCCACGCCAGACCTTCCGGGTTTCGATGCCCATAACTCCAGATCGTCTTGTCGGCGTCGGCTGTGTCGACGAACGGATTGTCCTTTGGCACGCTGCCGTCGTCATTGACACGGTGAATCTTGCCGAGCGGGTTCTTCAGATCCTGCGCGTTCTGCATCGTCCCGCGCTCGCCAAGCGTGAAGAACAAATGTGAATCCCGGTCCCACGCGAACCGCGAGCCGAAATGCACACCGCTCGAGACGTACAGCTCGGTGGGCGATCGGAAGATGACTTGCTGATCGGTCCACTCGTTGTTCTTGTTGATCTTTCCGCGGACGATCACCGTGTTCGACGGAGGCTGCGGAGGGCCTCCACGACCGCGACCTTGACCGCCGCCCGGCGCCGCCGCAGGCGGGTTGGCCGGAACGACCGCAGGATCCGCGGGCGGAGGCGGAGGCGGTGCAACGAAACCTGGTTGCACTTCGGAGTACGAAAGATAAATCCAGCCGTTCTTCGCGTACTGCGGATGAATCGTTACAGCCAGGAATCCTCCGTCCTGCTGCACGTGCGGCTTGGGCGTCCCTTTGATCGCGTCAGAAAGCTTGTTCTTGTCGAGAATGCGCAGCATGCCGTTGCGTTCGGTGATCAGCAATCGTCCATCAGGAAGAAATGCGAGACTGAACGGCGTGTTCACCTCACGGGTCAACACTTCCAGTTTGAACGTCTGCTTCTCGGAGGTGATGACCTGACCGTCAGGGTCAGCGACGTAGGTGGGCCTCGGCTTGAGATTCGCTGTCGCAGTTCGAATGTAGGCGATCAGTTGGAAGATTTGCTGCTCGGAGAGTTGCTCGGGTGTGAAGCCGACCATGCCCTTTTCGGGAACTCCATGACGAATCGTGTTCGCGATCTTGTCGTCGTCGGTGCCATCGAGCCACTTCTGATCGAAGAGCCACGGCGCGCGACCGGTGACTTCGGGTGTGCCGTGGCAGCCGGAGCAGGTTGCGGTGAACAGCGTTCCACCGGGGTTCCCTCGGCCACCACCGCGACCGCCAGGGGCCTGTCCAGGCGCGGGAACTCCAGTTGTCGGCTGACCACCAGGAGCCGGTTGCTGCGGGGCTTGCCCGCCCGCTGCCTGGTTGCCCGCCACCAGAAACAGCTCCGTACTCAGTAACAGCGTAGCGCTGACGATGAAAAACGGTGCGGAACGTCTCATAAAGGGCCGAATCGTCATAGCAAGACCGTTGTACACGGCACTGGAACGAAGGAATCGGGATAATATCGATTCTTTGATAGATTGTCGAAATAAATCACCGGCGGTTTGACAGTGTTACCCGCTGGACGTAGAGTCTCACCATCCGCCTCTTCAGAACGGTCTGATACATGCGCGCCAGTCGCACATCACCAATCGCGTTTCCGGTTACGCCAACCCGCTCTACGCGTCCTAAGACGACACGGGTCAATCGAACGCTGACATCGGATCTGTTCGATCGCATCCGGCTCGATATTCTCCACTGTCGTCTTCAGCCGGGCTCGCGGCTCCTGTTTCGGGATCTGCGGAGCGCGTATGGGTCCGGTCAGAGCCCGCTCCGCGAAGCGCTCATGCGACTCGCGTCCGAACAACTTGTCGTCCTGGAAGATCACAAGGGGTTCCGGGTCGCTCCTGTGTCACCCGAAGAGGCTCTCGACATCGCAAACAGCCGTTGCGAGCTGGAAGGCCTGGCCGTTCGGATGGCCATCGCCACGGGCGACGACCAGTGGGAATCCAACATCATCGCGCGATTTCATGAACTCTCGAAGCGGGCGACGTACGGGGCCGACGGAAAGCTGGATCCCGAGTGGGAGCGGCGCCACGACGCATTCCATCAGGCGCTCTATGCCGCGTGCCCGTTGCGATCGTTGATCGCGTTCTGCCAGATTCTTGCGGAGCGCGCGTATCGCTATCGACACCTGCTCCTCGAGAACGTCGATCGTACTCGCGATCACCGCGGCGAGCACGAGGCGATTCAGAAAGCGATCGTCAATCGCGATGCCGAGACAGGCGTCGCCTTGCTGCAACAGCACTATCGACGCACCGTTGAAACCTTGGTGGCCAACTGGAAAGACGTTCGCGTCGCTGAGTAGCCGCCTTAAGGGCTGCCTACGCCGGAATCTTCAACAACGTGTGCACGTTGCCCCACACGATCTTCTGAAAGACCTCTGGTGATGCCGATCGTTTGAGGAGACCCAGCGTCTCACGCGCGACGCACTTCCCGGTCATTCGCGTCGCCGCTGGATTGTTGTTCTGGCTCACTCCGCCGCCATGACCGTCACTGCAGCCGCAATCACTCCCAAAGAACAGCTTGTTCTGGTGGCGCTTGAGGAAATCGGCGGTGAACTCGGGATCGCGTGACATCGCGTTGTTGCCCGAGTTCGCCGACATGTCACCAAAAAGATTCGGATAATCACCCAGCCACTTGTCAGTGAGGCCGCCACGTTTGATGGGACCGGTCGGATAGGCCGCTTCGTTGTGGTAGTCGCCGCTCACGTTTGCCCAGAACGCGTCCGCATGTCCGATGAACGTGGTCTTCGGATACGCCTTGAGGATCGATTCGAACGTTTTTGCAAAGCCCGTGCTCCACGTTCCTTCATTCGGGAAGTGATCGACTTCCTGGAAGTGGACGAGGATCGGCACATGCAGATCGGCGGCAAGCGCATACGCGCGGCGCAGCTCGGGACCGTCAGCCGCGACGTGAAACTTCATCTCCCCGAAGCCCTGGGCTCCATCTTTGACCGCTTGGGTGAGCACCTGTTCGGCGTCAGGTTTAGTGACGTCGTAACTGTTGAACCATGTGAATCGGCCGGGTGCCGCGGCCTGGAGTGCTTTCACTTGTTCCAGTGCGGCAGCGCGCGTCAATAGATTCGCCTTGGTCACACCGGCGCCGTCGAGATGCGCGATGTTGCTGGCCGGCTGCGCGCGCAGGTGAAAATGCAAGTCGAAAACGGGTGAGCCCCACTCGTTCGCGGGCGCCGTCTGTCTCCCGATGACCGGGAGCACGGCGGCGGCACTGACCGTTCCAAGAAACTGGCGGCGATTCATCATGGATTCTCCGCTGGTTGGCTGCTGACTCTTAGCTGGTGGCTTCTGGCGACCCGTCATTTGAGAGTCGAAGCAGACTCTAACAGATCACGCCGGAAGCCCAAGCCGACCGCCAGGAGGCGAACGCTTTCACGAGGATGCAACCGGCGGCCGCCTTCCGGCGGACGAAATGTCCTGAATCCAATACCGCGGGCCCGCACCGCGGCGTCCGGCACGATCGGCCGGATTGGAAAACTTACAGCGATCGAGCGACAGGCATCCGCATCCAATGCACTCGGTAAGCCCAGCCTTCATCCGTTCCAGTTCCGCAATTCTATCGTCGATGCGTTTCTGCCAGCTGGCAGACAACTTCGACCAATCAGCCCGGTCTGGTGCACGATTACGCGGCAGCTTCGCCAGCTCGCGACGAATCTCGTCGAGAGACAGGCCGATCCTCTGCGCGAACACGATGAACGCGACCCGCCGGATCACCGCGCGCGGAAAGCGCCGGTGGCCCGAGTCGGTTCGTTCTGACGCAATCAACCCTTCGTCTTCGTAGAAACGCAGGGCCGACGTCGCGACCCCACTGCGAGCCGCGACCTCGCCAATCGTCAGCACGTCACCCATCCTCATCGCCGGACTCCCTACACCCTCGCTCGCCGGGACGCCATCGCCCCGCTCCGCTCGGTGGCTCACTCGCTGCCTTCTGCAGTGTGGACCACTTTTCACTTGACTTCAAGTTCACTTGAAGTTCGATGCTGAGAGTGTTGATCGAGGGAGGACTCTGATGAATGAAGGAACACGTGTTGCGCTCGTGACCGGTGCCAATCGCGGGCTGGGATTGGTGATTGCGCGGGTCCTGGCCAGGCGCGGCTACGGCGTCGTGATCGGCGGACGCGATCGGAAAGCCCTTGATGACGCGGCCGCAGAGCTGTCGTCGTATGCACCTGCCGTCGCGCCGATTGCTGGCGACATCACCGATCAATCGGTCCGCAAGGAGTTGATTGAAGCCGCCGGCCGGTTCGGTGGCCTGGACGTGCTCGTCAACAACGCGTCGGAGCTCGGAACTGTTGGACCACTCGCGGCGTTCGATGTGCCCCGCTTCGGCCGCCTCTTTCCTGTCAACGTCGGCGCGCCAATGGTGCTGACGCAACTGGCGCTGCCGCTCTTGCGCACTCGTCGCGGCCTCATCGTGAACATCACGAGCGATGCGGCCACCGCAGCGTATCCGGGTTGGGGACCGTATGGCGCGACGAAAGCGGCACTCGAGTTGTTGACGCGCACGCTGGCGATCGAACTTCGCGATCAGGGGGTCTCGGCAGTCCTGGTGGATCCGGGCGATATGCAAACACGCATGCATCAGGAAGCGTTCCCTGGCGAAGACATCTCCGATCGGCCACTGCCGGAAATTACTGCACCGTTCTGGAACTGGCTGTTCGATCAGGATCCCGCCGCGATTCGCGGACAGCGATTCGCGGCGCAACAGGAGAAGACATGGCTGCAGCCGGCGTAATCGACACTCCTACTCCCTCATATCTGCAAGCCAGTGAACCGCCCGAAGCGCGCGGACTGCGGCGCGACGACGTGCGATTGCTCGTGTCGCGGGTCGACACGGATTCAATTGCGCACTCACAGTTCAAGGAGTTGCCGCGCTGGCTCACGCCAGGAGATCTGCTGGTGGTCAATACGAGCGGAACGTTGAACGCCGCGCTCGAGGCGACGACGGCAACGGGCGACCACCTCGAGGTGCATGTCTCAACGCGGCTGCCGGGAGATTTCTGGGTCGTTGAAGTACGCAGTGTAGGCCCGGTCGCGTCGCTCCCTTATCGTGACGCTCACGCCGGCATGGTGCTGCAGTTGAAGCAGAACAGCCGCGTTCTCCTTCTCGCGCCATATCCACTTGCCGGAGCCGTCGACGCTCGCTCCCGACTTTGGCTGGCAGCGCTCGAGCTCTCGGAACCCGTGCTGCCGTATCTCGAACGATTTGGCCGTCCGATTCGCTACAACTACGTCACGCGTTCGTGGCCGTCCTCGATGTATCAGACGATCTTCGCCACCGAACCCGGAAGCGCCGAGATGCCATCGGCGGCGCGTCCATTCACGCCCGAACTCATTACCCGGCTGATTGCGAGTGGGATCCAGATCGCGCCCCTGCTCCTGCACACCGGCGTCGCAAGCCTCGAAGATCATGAACCGCCGTACGAGGAGTATTTCCGCGTGACCTCAGAAACGGCTGATCGCGTCAATGCGGTTCGGCGGGCCGGGCATCGCGTCATCGCGGTGGGCACGACAGTCGTGCGCGCGCTCGAGACGGTGACCGATCAGCGAGGAGTCACGTTTCCCGGTGAGGGCTGGACCAGTGTCGTGATTACGCGGGAGCGTCCATTGCGCGCGGTCAACGGTATGATCACCGGCTTTCACGAACCGCACGCGACGCACCTTGCAATGATCGAACAGGTGATCGCCGCGGCCGGCAGCTCTGGGCCTGCCGCGAGCGAGCGCCTGCACCCGCGAGTCGAGAAGCCTCATCTCGATCGAGCCTATCGGGAAGCGCGAAGTGCGGGCTATCTGTGGCATGAGTTCGGAGACTCGCATTTGATCATTGGCGGCTGAGCGAGCGCGGAGCTGCCTGCGTTCGCAGCCTCGACTGCGATTAGAATCCCGATCAGATGTCGATCGCTGCCGGGACGAAGCTCGGTCCATACGAGATCTCTGGCCTCCTTGGTGCGGGGGGGATGGGCGAAGTCTATCGGGCCCGCGACAGCCGACTGCACCGTGACGTCGCGATCAAAGTCCTGCCGGAAGTCACGGCGGCCGATCCCGATCGCATTGCGCGCTTCGAGCAGGAGGCGCGCGCGACAGCCGCGCTCAATCACCCGCACATCGTCGCGCTGTACGACATCGGCACGGATCGAGGGATTACGTATGTCGTTTCCGAACTGCTGAACGGCACTACGCTGCGTGAGCGTATCCAGGCGGGACCGATGCCGACTCGCAAGGTCGTCGAGACGGGCCTTGGCATCCTGAGTGGTCTGGCTGCTGCACACGAGCGCGGAATCGCGCATCGCGATTTGAAACCGGAGAACCTCTTTGTCACCGCCGACGGCGCGGTCAAGATCCTTGATTTCGGATTAGCCAAACTGTCGCAAACAGTGCCGCCCGGTGCCACTGCCAGCGTTGCGACGATGGCCTCGCCGCAAACCACGCCCGGCCTCGTGCTCGGCACGATCGGCTACATGGCGCCCGAACAGGTCCGCGGGTTGCCGGCCGATCATCGCGCCGACATCTTTTCGTTCGGCGCGATCATCTACGAAATGTTCACCGGCAAGCGCGCCTTTCAGGGGGCGACGACTGCCGATACGATGACCGCAATCCTGACGTCGGACCCGTTGGACATTGGCAGTGCGCCCGGCGGAACTCCGGCGGCGCTCAATTCCATCGTCCGCCGATGCCTGGAGAAGGACCCGCGCGATCGATTCCAGTCTGCGCGCGATCTCGCATTCGCCCTCGAAGCCGTTTCATCAGACACACGGAGCAGCGGAACAGCACTCGTCGCACCACCGCAGCGACCAATGGGGTGGCGAGCAATAGTGGCCATCGCTGCGATCGCAGTCGCGGCGATCGCCCTGACGCTGTGGCTCGTGGCGCCACCCGCGATCACGCCAGCACCGATGCTGTCGGTCGCGATTACCGCGCCCACGGGAACCATCGTGGAAGATACGCCGGCGATTTCGGCCGATGGCAGCAGGATCGCGTTCGTTGGCGCGCAAGGCGGCAAGACACGAATCTTTGTCCGCGCCCTGGATGCCTTCGACGCCGTCGCGGTCACCGGAACCGAAGGGGGAACAGCCCCGTTCTGGTCGCCCGATGGTCGCTCGCTCGGTTTCTTCGCGCGCGGCCGACTGTGGCGCGTCGATCTCGCGGGCGGAACCGCACGCGTGCTGACGACCGTGGCCGACCCTCGCGGCGGCACCTGGACGCAGGACAACATCATTGTCTATTCGCCGCAACCGGATGGCGGTCTCTATAAAGTGTCTGCCGATGGCGGCGCGCCGGTTGCGCTGACGACCCTCGACCATGCGAACCAGGAGATTTCGCACCGGTTTCCAAGAGTCCTGCCCGACGGGCGTCACGTCCTGTTCATCAATCGCATCGCAACTCCCCAGCTGATTCGATACACCCTCACCGCCGTCCCCACGAGCGGAGGTCCCAGCAAACCGATCCTCGATGCGACATCATCCGGTGTCTACGACCAGGGACAGCTGTTGTTCATGCGCAATGACGGATTGTTCGCGCAGCCGTTCGATCCCGCGACGCTCACGTTATCGGGAGAACCGGCGCTGCTGTCCGATCGTGTCTGGTCGGATGGACAACAAGTCGCCGGCCTCGTCGGATTCGACGCGGCAGCCGGAATCGTCGTCTGGCGGCCGGTAGTGAGCCGTCGCACGCGAATAACCTGGAAGCGGCGCGACGGCACGATCGCTCAGGAGCTTCATACGTCGGATGATGGCGACTTTGGTGTGCCGACCGCGGACGGGCGGCTGATCTTGCTCGCGCGCCCGGATTTCCGACTCAATACCGTCAGTATTGCGATTCTCGATCCTGCAAACCAGACGCTGACACCCATCACGCCACCCGACACCACATCGACGTCGGGAGTCTGGTCTCCGGACAATCGACGGGTCGTGTACTCACTTCTTCGTGATGGCGCGTACGATCTGTATGTCAAAGAGCTGCGGCCTGGAGGCGTGGAGCAGCGACTGCTGCATACCGACGCCATGAAAGCCGCGCAGAGCTGGTCACCTGACGGCAAAGTCGTCCTGTTCAATGCCACGAGCGCGCAGACGCGGATCGACCTCTGGGCGATTGAACCGCGACCCGGCGCCACCCCGAAGATTGTCGTCGGCGGTGATGCCGATGAATGTTGCGGCCGATTTTCTCCCGACGGTAAATGGATTGCGTATGTGTCGAACGCGACGGGCCGCCCCGAAGTACTTGTTCGACCGTTCGACAAAGACGCCGAACCGATACAAATCTCCACCGATGGCGGCGGCGCACCGGACTGGCAGAGCGGAGGACGTGAACTGTTCTTCATGGACCAGGAGAATCGGCTGATGAGTGTTCCGCTGACCATCTCGGCGGACAGTGTTCGCGCCGGCGCGCCTGTTCCTCTGTTTCCAGTCGCGTCGCGTCTCAAGTCAGCCGTAGTGCTCCGTACGTCTGACGACCGTTCCTATGCAAGCGTAGGGGACCGCTTTCTCGTCAACGAGCACGAGGACGACCCGCGAGCCGCAACGATCAACGTGCTGATGAATCGGCGTCGCAAATAAGCTGATCGATGTATGTCAGGGAACGGACCGGAAAAACGATCACCATATATATGGGGTAATCCCGGAGTATTCATAGCCCGCGATCGGGCGGGCCGCAATGAAAGGGTCAAATTCATGACAACTGTTAACGAATCCGCCGGCGCCGCGAAAACCGCGACCGCGCGGGCCAACGCCCTCGCCGAGCGCCTCGAGCAGGGAGCCACGGCACTCGCCGCGCTTGCCAAGGGCCTGACCGACAAAGAGTGGCAGACCCGCATCCCGGGTGACGGACGAAAAATCGGTGTCGTTATTCACCACGTCGCTTCGATGTACCCAATAGAGATCGAGCTGGCGCAGGTACTGGCCAGCGGTCGACCGGTGACCGGCGTGACGTGGGCAGACGTCCACGGGATCAATGCTGCCCACGCCAGCGAGCAGGACGAGGTCACCAAGGAGGCGGCACTGGATCTGCTGCGGCAAAACAGCAACGCAGCCGCGGCGGCAATCCGTGCGCTGACTGATGCGGAACTCGATAGTGCGGCTGCTTTGTCGCTCAATTCCGATGCGCCGCTAACGTGCCAGTTCATGCTCGAGGATCACGCGGTTCGCCACAGCTATCACCACCTGGCAAAGATCCGCGCGGCGCTGAAGTAGCTGGCTCCGTCGCTTCCGCCCGCAGGCGGAAGATCTGTGTAGGAGAGATGTCATGACGAATGTACTGGCGGGTAATCCGGACGTCACCGAGCGCTGGAGCCCTGTCAAGAACCGGCAGAATGCGACATGGCAATCTGGAGACTACGCCGTGATCGGCGCGACACTGCAGATCGTCGGCGAACTGCTCAACGAGGCGGCGAACGTTCGCGCGACCGATCGCGTGCTGGATGTCGCAGCCGGCAGCGGCAATGCAACGCTGGCCGCCGCGCGCCGATTTGCCACGGTCACGTCAACTGACTACGTGCCGGCGCTACTCGAACGTGGACGACGGCGCGCCGAAGCCGATGGCTTCGACAACGTCACGTTCGAGTTCGCCGATGCTGAAGCGCTGCCTTATCCGGATGCGAGCTTCGACGTTGTTCTCTCGACATTCGGCGTGATGTTTGCGCCAGACCACGAACAGACCGCCCGCGAATTAATGCGCGTCTGCAAATCGGGAGGGCGCATTGGCGTGGCGAACTGGACGCCGGCCGGCTTTCTCGGGCAACTCTTTCGCACCATCGGCGCGTACGTGCCGCCACCGGCGGGAGTCAGTTCGCCGCTCCTCTGGGGCACGGACGCGCACGTGCGGGAGCTGTTTCCAGGCGCCACGGGGATCGAGCATACGGTTCGCACATTTCAGTTCCGCTATCGATCGCCGGAGCATTGGGTCGACATCTTCCGGACGTATTACGGTCCAGTACACAAGGCATTCGCGGCGCTCGACGACGAGCGGCAACGCTCACTCGAAGCGGACTTGATGGCGTTGCTTCGGTCGCTGAATCGCGATGGAACGAGAAGCCTGATCGTGCCGGGGGAATACCTGGAAACGGTGATCACGAAGTAGCGTTTTCACGACGGTGGTTAACAGGAAATGCCTCGGCGAAGATTGATGGCCATCCTTGCTCATCCCGACGATGAATCGCTCGGGGTGGGCGGGACACTGGCAAAATACGCGCACGAAGGCGTTGAGGTATTTTTGCTGACGGCCACACGCGGCGACGGCGGTCGCTTCCGCGGCCACGCTCGTGGCGAGCCTGAGCATCCCGGGCGAGCCGCCCTCGCGACAATTCGTGAGGCGGAACTACGCGCGGCGGCGTCGATCCTAGGCGTGTCCGAGGTGAGACTCCTCGACTACCAGGACCAGCGTCTCGACGCAGCGAATCCCTCTCACGCGATCGCACACATCGCGCGGGAAGTAAGACGAATTCGTCCGGATGTCGTCCTCACGTTTGGACCCGACGGTGCGTACGGGCATCCGGATCACATCGCCATTTCCCAATTCGCGACCGCCGCCGTTTTCGCCGCTGCCGATTGCGGATTCGCCGTTGCGCCCGAAAGCGAGCCGCATTCAGTCTCAAAGCTCTACTATCTTGCCTGGCCCACCTCGACCTGGGCCGCGTACGAATCGGCCATCCGCAAGTTGTCGTCTACCGTTGACGGCATTGAGCGAAACGCGAATCCGTGGCCGGACTGGGCAATCACGACGATGATTGACACTCGCGATTTCTGGACGACCGTGTGGCAGGCCGTCGGGTGTCATCAATCACAGATGGTCACGTATGAGCGGCTGCAGAACCTGTCGCCGGAGCATCACCAGTCGCTGTGGGGACGGCAATCGTTCTATCGTGTGTTCAGCACCGTCAACGGCGGCCGCATACGGGAGACCGATCTCTTCGAAGGAATCTAGGCCATGAGGCAGGCACCCCTTGCAATGGACGCGGCGACGTTCCGCGCGCTTGGACATCGTCTTGTCGATCAGGTGGCCGAGTTCCTGGAGTCAATGCCGCATGGGCCGGTCACACGTGATGAATCACCGTCGGCCGTGCGTGAGGCGCTCGGGCTCGACGGACCGCTGCCCGAGGCGGGAACCGATCCCGCGTCGCTTCTGGAGCGCACCGCGCAACTTCTGTTCGATCATTCGTTGTTCAACGGACATCCGCGTTTCTTCGGTTACATCACCGCGCCGCCGGCGCCGATTGGAGTCCTTGGTGACTTTCTTGCCGCCGCGGTGAACGCAAACGTTGGTGCCTGGAGGCTGGCGCCGGCCGCGAGCGAAATCGAAGCACAGGTGGTTCGATGGATCGCCGAGCTCATTGGTTATCCGGTTCAGTGTGGTGGCCTGCTGGTCAGCGGCGGAAACATGGCCAACTTCGTCTGCTTTCTCGCCGCGCGCGCGGCAAAAGCGGACCGTGATGTCGGCACACACGGCATCAGCGGAGATTCCGCGCGCAGACTACGCGTTTACACGTCGACCGAAACCCATACCTGGATACAGAAAGCGACCAACATCGCGGGACTCGGAACGGATTCGATCCGCTGGATTCCGACCGACAACAAACTGCGAATGGATGTATCTGAGCTTCGGCGACAGGTCGAGACCGACAGCGCGAATGGCGATGTGCCCTTCATGGTCGTCGGAACCGCCGGCTCGGTCAGCACGGGTGCCATCGATTCGCTCCCGGCGATTCGCGCGCTCTGCACCGAGCGCAACCTGTGGTTTCACGTCGATGGTGCGTACGGTGGGTTCGCGGCCGCGGTTCCTGAGTCACCGGACGACTTGCGCGCATTAGCGCACGCCGATTCGGTGGCCGTCGATCCACACAAATGGCTCTACGCGCCACTCGAGGCAGGCTGCGCACTGGTTCGCGATCCAGAGACGCTGCGGGCGGCGTTCTCGTATCATCCGCCGTACTATCACTTCGACGAGCGCGCCATCAATTACGTCGATTACGGTCCGCAGAATTCGCGCGCCTTCCGCGCGCTAAAAGTCTGGCTCGCATTCAAGCAGGTGGGAGCGGCCGGATATCGCAGGATGATTGCCGACGACATGCGGCTCTCCCGTGAAATGGCGCATGTCGTCAGCACATCCGACCAATTGCAGCTGGTCACGCAGGATCTCAGCATCACGACGTTCCGTTATGTCCCTCGCGACCTGCGAGCGAAGCTCGGAGACGCCGCGGTCGAGGCCCATCTCAACACGTTGAACCAGACGCTGCTCGATCGCCTGCAGCGCGGCGGCGAAGCCTTCGTGTCGAACGCGGTCGTCGACGGCCGCTATCTGCTGCGCGCGTGCATCGTGAATTTCCACACCGATCGCGCCGACGTCGAAGCGCTGGTGACGACTGTTCTACGCGTTGGCCAAGACGTAGATGCTGAGATCCGTTCGACAGTCCGCTACTGACTCTTCTTGGCGTGCAGCGAGAATGCCGCGCCCTGCGGATCCATCGCATTCACGATCCAGTCGCCGCCAGGAACCTCCATCGGCCCATTGAGGATCTGCCCGCCATTCGTCTTGACGCGATCAACCGCCGCGTTGATGTCAGAAACGAGAAAGTAGATGCCCCAGTTGGGCGGCACATTCGCCATTTCAGGCGGCTTATTCATCATGCCGCCGATCATCCCAACGGGACGATTGAACATGTGATATTTGCCCATCGGGCCCATGTCCATGACCTCGCTCGGCTGCCAGCCAAACACCTCGGAGTAGAACTTCATCGCGGCCTCGGCATCAGTCGTCATCAACTCGTGCCATGACGCTTCCCCCAGTTGAGGCGCACCTTCTGGCCGCTCCTCGCTCGGCGTGGGCTGAATGATGTAGAACGCAGCACCCTGCGGGTCCTTCAACATCTGCATGCGGCCGACCGTGGGAACGTCGATGATTCCCGACAGCTCGCTTCCGCCGAGGCGCTTGATGTGCGTGACGGCTTCCTCCAGCTTCGGTACCGCCACATACATCGACCAGAACGGCGGCATGTTCATGCCGTCCGGCGTTTTCATCAGGCCGGCCACTTGTACGTCACCTGTTCGCTTGAAGACGGTATAAGGTTGCGGCGAGCCTTGAAATGGGGCTGAGTTCCAGCCGACCACACTGTCGTAGAACTTCTCGGCGGCTGGAGGATCTGTTGTCATCAATTCGTACCAAACCGGGCGGCCCAGCAGGGTTGAAACAGCGGTTGTCATCGCAAACCTCCTGACACGGAAACAGACAATTGTCTGAGGTGTCGCAAGTGCCCCAGCCCCTCAGTCTGCCACACTGAGCGGCGGACGGCGTCACATCTTCGCAACATTTTCCTGGGACGAAGGCTGTGGTGAGTGCCGTGTCACCTCAAGGGACAAGGGACAAGGAAAGGGCTAATTGCCCGTGCCCAGGTAAGGAAGCATTCGCCCGCAGTAGAGCACGGCGAACCAGCTGAAGAGCGAGAACGCACCAACAAGCTTCATCCCTGGCGACGTGTCGGCGTCGGGATCCATGGCCAGAGCCGGCAACGCCAACCGGGTTTCGAAAAACAGCGCGTTCGCGCCAGCGATAACGATGAACGCGACCTTCGACCACCAAACGCCGCTCGACAGATAGAGATGCGGCTGCATGGTGAGAAACAATGCACCCGTTGTCGCATTGATGATGAACCCGGCGATGCCCCACGGCATCAGTGCTTTGACGTGGCGGATCGGGAGGCCACGAAACATGCCCATGAGGCGGAGGTCGAGCAGGCCCGCGGCGCCGATCAGCATGCAGAGACCGATGAAGTGCAGAGACTCGCAGAGCGGCCACAACCACGACATCCCGAATAACGTCTTCGAGAGGGAGGTCGATTCCACCCACGCGGCGAATTCAGTCATGCCGCGGTTCCATTCAGTGCTTCAGGTACGCCATCAACCGGCCAGAGACGATCGCGACGATCCACAACGCCAGTGACGCCGCGGCGAGGACACGGCTGCCCGCGGGCGCCACGTGCTGGATATCGGCGCGACCGATCGCACTGCGTTTGACGACAATGCCAAAGGACAAGGCGACCACAATGCTGAGAAGTTTGACGTAGAACACCGGGTCGATGACGCGATCGGCCGCTTCGGTCACGAAGAGCACGAGACCACTCAGAAGGTTCACCGCAAAACCTATCCACACGAACCGGTAGAGAGGCTGCAGGCGCTGTAAAGGTATAGCGCCGGCGACCTGGAGAATCCGCAGGTTGATGACGAAGCTCGCGCCGACCAGGATGGCCATGCCGATGGTGTGCAGCGTGAGCACCGTCGGATACGTCCAGATCGAGTCGGAGCCGAGGAACCAGTCAGTGAACGCGCTGTTCTGCAGACTATGGAAGAACGCCATCCGCCATCATTTCTTCACATCGTCTTTGGGGCGCGCGATGTCGTGATACAGGCGCGACCCGTCTGGACGGATCGCATAGAAGAGTGAGATGCCTTTCGAGCCGTCCTTCATGGGATGGCCGACCAGCCGGATTGGATCTCCGATCTTGTAACTGGCGCGGGTCCAGCCCTGGCGGCTCATGATATTGATCGAGCCCCCCTCGACATCCCACGTTCCGACGGTGGCCGGCTCGACGCCGGCGCCGGACTTCACCAGCACATTGAAGTGCACGTGCGGATTCTGCCACTTCCACTCAGTGATGAAGCCCTTGTACTCGACGTTCTTCTCCATGTCGAACATCGCAAAGGAGTGGTGGGCCGCAACGGATATCGAAGTCAACGCAACGCTCACAATCACGAGGCCGAGGCGTCTGACATTCATAAAGGCCTCCAGAACTCACTTGATGATCTGCTTTGGCGGAATGATCGATTGTTTCTCGACTGGATCCCCGGCATCACACCACTCTTCAAGCGCGTAACTGACCTTTGCGCCTCTCGATTCGACCATAGGTGCACGCTCGAAATAATAGCGATAGACATGCGGCTTCTGGTACACCTTCGGGTCGTCCCAGGTGTAGGTCACCGTCAGGCGATTGCCATCCGGCGACATCTCGAACCGTTCGAGCAGGCGCGTCTCTGGCGTCCGAACTCCCCCTCCCGGGACCATTCCCGGCATGAACCCCATCGTTTCGACCAGAAGGATGTTCCCCTCGTAGCGGCCGACAGAATGTCCGGCAGGTGTCGGCGTCCACACGTTGGGATGCGATCGTCCATCGATGTAGATATGTCGCACGCCCCCGCGTTCACCGGCAAAGATCACTTCGTCTTTGTGCTCGACGAAATGGATGCCGCCAGAATCCGGGTTCACCAGGAGCGCGCCGTTGCTACGGCCGGGACCTCCTCCAGTGCACGGTTGTGCGACGACAATGTACGGAACACCTTCCGGATTCGGACCTGCCGATCCAGTGGTCGGCGCCGGGGCACCGCGCCCCCCGCGTCCGCCGCGCCCGCCGGGGGCAGAAACACCGGGCAACAGCTGCGCGGGCGGGATGACGCCACTCAGGCCACCGAAGCTGCCGACACCATCGGGGTCGATGCGAACCCAGTCCCCTTCGAGACGCAACTTCGACGACTGTCCCTGCACGGTCAGCGGCGCTGCAAAGGACAGCAGCAACGTGACGATGAGTACGACACGGAGTTTCATGCGCTTACTCCTTGGAAACAGCGCGCGTCGCAGGCTTCACTGATGGCGGCGACTCCAGGAATTTCGCCCGGTCCTCGTCAAACGGATCGCACGACAGCCACTGTCGCGGCTCATAGGTCGGCGGCAGCCGGTGATAACGGAACTCGTACGAATGCGGCGTTCGGAACACACCGGGGTCGGCCCAGGTGAACGTCACCGACAAGATCGAGCCGTCCTTCAACAGTCGATATCGCTCGACGAGTCGCGACTTTTCCGTGCGGTAGCCGCCGCCAGGTATGGCGGTAATTCCGCGTTCGCCGTGGAAGCCGACCGTGTCGACCACCAGGGTATCGCCATCCCAGTGTGCGATCGAGTCGCCGTTGGTGGACGGATCGAAAATGTCTTCACTGATGTGGGCGGATCGATTGGTATAGAGGTAGCGAGGCGCTGACGAATTCTCTGGAACGATAATGATGGCGGTGGATCCCTGGCGAATGTCGAGCGGTCGGCCGGGATCCATGACGAAGGGTACGCCGAGGAGGTTGCACCAGCGAATCGCGTAGGCGTCCTTCTTTGCGTGTGCGTCGAGTTTTGCTCGGGTGATCGCCGGCAGCAGGTTCGCGCGCGGCACGTTCCGGCTGTCGAACGACAGTTCCCAGAAACCCGAGATGTCGGGTGTGGCGCGTGGGTCCTGTAAAGACACTCGTGTGCGCGCACTCATTGGAAGCACCACCAGGCACGCGATGGCACATGTAAGAACGCACAATCGCTTCATGAATCGGACTCCCTCGAGGCGCGGCGCCTTGCACGGCTCATGACCGTGGACGGCCGTCGGAAACTCCGCGGTTCGTGGACACTGATTGCCTGGCTGCTGTTGATACTGTCCGGCGGCTTGATGACGAGCCTGCTTCGCGCCCCACTCGTGCTCAGCAGCGTCATGTCGATTCTCGTCATGTTCCATCTGATTGGCGGGGCCATCCTTGCGATGATCGCGGTCGGATTGATCTCCGTGAGCGGTGGCACGCGCTGGTGGCGTGTGCTGCTGGTCGCAGCGACCCCGATGTGCGGATGGCTCGCTCATCGATCGTTCTCCCCAGATGCCGCTGCCGCGCATGCCGCCGTGGCAGCGTTCGCAACGATCGCCCTAGCACGCTTCCCCGGCGGAACGCGAACCGATCGCCCGCACCCACACCCCGAACGGCGGTGGGCGACGGTTCTTTCACGTGTCGGATTCGGTCTCATCCTCGTGCAAGTCGCCGCCGGCGCCGCCCTTCGCCATCACGTAACTGGTCTTGCCTGGCACCTGTTCATCGGCGGACTGGCGGCGATGGCCGTCCTTGGCTGCGCAGTGCCAACGACGCAGGACGAACGGATGTCCCGGCCAGAGAGACGTGCGGCAGCATCAGTCATCGCCGTCATCGTCGTACAGGTCTCCCTCGGAACCGCCGTTCTGTTCATGATTCTCATGGGTCCGCCGAATGCCGCGACCTGGATCGCGACAACAGTCGCGCATGTCCTCGTCGGCAGCCTCACGCTGCTGGCGGTTGGCCGATTCATGTGGCTGCTGGGAGCAGTCATCTCTTCGGCTGGCGGCGGCGCGTCGTAGTAGGCGATCCATCGTCCCATGGACACAACACCAACCCACAGGATCAGCGACATCACGGCCGCGGCTCGCGCCTTCGGCTCAAGAAGCACCGCAGTCCGGTATACGGTGCGACGAAAGTATACGCCGTGCGCCGCGACACCCATCAACAACGCGACTTTGAGTTGAAAAAACGGATTCGGGAGATACTCCGATGCTTTCGATGCCGCGAGCAGGATGCCGCAGGTGACCATGACCACGAAGCCAAACTGCTTCCATGGTCTGAGCGCGCGAATCATGTCGGCAGCAGGAATGTCGGTCAGTGTCCAACCCAGGAGCCGCAGGTTGGTGACCAGGATCAACCCGCCGAATATCGCGATGCACGCGAGATGGGTCGACAACAGGATCGGATACACGAGTCGCGATTCACGCACGGCGGTGAACACGGCGATGTCTTGAACGCTCTGGCCGACCGACGCGAGACTCATGTGATCAGGTGAAGGCGTAAAAGACGCCGCTGAACACAACCGTCACCCACATCGCGAGCGATACCACGGCAACGCTGGCAGCCGCGATTCGCGGGTAGCCGCCGCCGACGACTCGGCCATGCACTGTGTAATTGAACGCGAGCGCCACCAGCACCAGGACCAGTTTGAACCGCATTGTTGGATGCTCGAAATACCTGATCGGATCGGTGGAAAAGATCATCAGCCCTGTGGTGACCGCAACGATCAGCCCCATCAGGCTTACGACCGCCGTCGCTCTCCACAAACGCTCCGGGCTCGCTTGTTGAAAGCCGACTCCGAGCAGGCGCAGATCCACCAGCGCGATCAGGCCGATGCCCACTGCCAGCGACAGGATGTGGGTGATTTCTGTCAGCCCGTAGGCCCATTCATGGACGTTCAGGAAATTGGTGGAGGTGTCGTACACGATATGCCCGCGCAACAATCGATTCCGCGGTGAACGCGGAGCACTCTACCGCAAACCCGCTAGGATGCCCCGGCCCCCGCGCGCAGGGCTGCCATCTCTTCGCGGTTCGGCCCGTAGAGACCCGGGCACTGGCCACCGGCTAGCCGGCACATCAAGGTGAGCTGGCCTCGATGGTGAATGCCGTGCGCCATGATGAAATTCCACATGATGTCGCGAATGGTCATCGGCCCGGTGAAAAACTGAATCGTCTGATCGAGATCCTCTGGCTTCAACTTACGGATTCGGGCCACCGCCTCGCGGTGAATCCGCTCGTACCCCGGCGCCAATCCTTCAACCGCACGTGGACGTTCGATGTTCGGTGGTTTCGCACCCGACATGTTGAACTGACGCTGGTCGATCCCGAAGCTCATATACGCGTCGCCCTCCGCCAGGTGCCACGCGAGTTCGCCGAGTGATCGACCGGTCGGGTCCGGCCGGAAGTCGTATTGCGCCGCCGGAAGCGCCTGCAGCAGCTTCACGGTGCTTGCCGCCTCGCGGTCCCACGCGGCCAGAAACATCTCAAGCTCGTTCATCGACATAGGAGCCTCCTGTACAACGGGCGACTGTACTCCCGCGGCTATTGCCTTTTCAATCCAAGCGTGCGGATTCGTTTGTGGAGGGCGGTTCGCTCGGTATCGAGTAGCCGCGCCGCGGCCGAGACGTTCCAGTCGGTCTGATCCAATGCCTGGCGGATCCGATCTCGCTCCGCGGAGTCCCGCACTTCTTGAAGTCCAGCCGCCACGCGTGGCGTCTGAGCGGCGCGCACTTCGAGTGGAATCGCGTCGGCCGTAATCCGATCGCCTGGTGTCAGAATCGCCATCCGCTCGACGACGTTCTTGAGCTCTCGGACATTACCGGGCCACGAGTAGCGCTCGAGTTGGGCAATCGCATCCGGGTCGATGATCCGGGGACGGAAGTTGTTGCGAGCGCAGAACTCGGACAGAAGGTACGGCACCAGTTCGGCGATGTCCTGGACACGTTCTCGCAACGAGGGCACACGAATCGGGACGACGCTCAATCGATAGTAGAGGTCCTCTCTGAACTTGCCGTCCGAGACAAGGTCGTCGAGCCGACGATTCGTCGCCGAGATCACCCGTGTCGATACCTTGATTGTCTGTTCACCGCCGACGCGCTGCAGCTCACCGTCCTGCAGCACCCGGAGCAGCTTGGCCTGCGACGCTTCGTGCAAATCGCCGACTTCGTCGAGAAAGATCGTTCCGCCGTCGGCCAGCTCGAACTTGCCGCGCCGGAGTGCGGCGGCGCCGGTGAACGCACCCTTCTCATGACCGAACAGCTCGCTCTCGATCAGTTCGGTCGGGATGGCGGCGCAGTTGACCTTCACGAAGGGCCCCGCAGCAAACGGACTTTCACGGTGGATGTGCGCAGCGAGGAGTTCCTTGCCGGTCCCGGACTCACCCAGCAACAGGGCCGTCACGTCGGAGCGCGCCACCTGGGTCGCCTGCTGAACGGCATGCTGAAACACGGGCGACGACCCGATCATTTTCGGGACCTCTCCGACCATCTCTCGGAAGCGCTGATTCTCGCGCTGAAGATCCACCCATTCGAGCGCGTTCTTGACGACCAGCAGGACCCGATCGCGGGCCAAGGGTTTTTCGAGGAAGTCGAAGGCTCCCGTCTTCGTCGCCTGCACCGCGTCCGACACCGTGCCGTGCCCCGAGATCATGACGACGACCGCTCGATCGTCTGACTGCCGAACCGACCGGAGCAAGTCAATGCCGTTGCCATCGGGCAGTCGCACGTCGAGCAGATAGACGTCGGCTGCCGCGCGAGTCCGATCGGCGGAGAAGGCGGCGATCGATTCGAAGACGCTGACACGGTAGCCTTCGCCTTCCAGAATCAGGCGAAGCGACCGTCCGATGTTCGCCTCATCGTCGACGATGGCGATATGCCGCTTGCGAGTCATGACGGCAGCGTGACCCTGAACGCGGCGCCGCCCAGGTTGCTGGGAATCACGACGATGTCTCCACCCGACAGTAGGGCGTTCTTTTTCGCAATCGAGAGACCGAGGCCCATGCCCTGCTTTTTGAACGTGATCGTTGGTTCGAACAGTCTGGCGGCGACCTCCTCGGTCAATCCGGGTCCCGAATCATGGATCTCGATCGCGACGCGTTGATTCTCCACTTTCGTCAACACGACGACCGTACCGCCGGGCCCGGTCGCCTCCGCCGCGTTTTGGAGAAGATTGGTGAGAATGCCATTCACCAGATCGCCATCGGCGTGCGCCCGAGGGCACGGCTGTGCCAGCCGCTGAATGTAGTTCACCGAAGGATGCACCGGTCTCAACAGTGCGATCCGTTCCTTTGTGATCGCGTTGATGTCGAGATGCTCCGGGTGCACCAACGGCTCGCTGGCAAATTCAGAGAACGCTCGAACACGCCGCTCCAGCGACTCGATTTCACTCACGACAATCTGGACGGCCTGATCCATGAACGCCCGATCTTCGACTCGCTCACTCACTCGCTCGCCCAGCGCAAGCTCACGTGCCCGTATTTCTTCGACCGTGAGCCGGATCGGCGTCAGCGAGTTCTTCAACTCGTGAGCCGTCTTGCGCGCGAGCGACTGCCAGCTCGCCATCTGCGTCAGGTGTACGAGGCGTTCGCGGCTCTCCTCGAGTTGGTCCGCCATGTGATTGAACGCGTCGATGGCACGACCGACTTCGTCGCGGGGCGGAGCTCCAGGCGAGCTGCCAGTCCCCAATCGTCGCGACCAGTTCCCGCCGGCGTAATCGGTAAGCGCGGCGGTGAGCTGCTGAATCGGTCGGCTGACCCGATGGGCAATCACCAGCAGCGGCAACAATGAAACGACCCATGTCGCGCCGAGAAGCACCAGCAACGTGAGCGTGAACCCGCGTCGAAGATCGCGCGCATCAATGGCGTCCACCACACGGCGTGTTTCTCGAAGCTGAGTTGACAGCTGCTCCATGCTGATGCCGCCCAGGTCGCGACTGTAGATCTCGACGCCACCGCGATCGCCAGGTCCGTCGCCTCGCCGCATGTAGTCGACGCGTTCGCCGTTTTCACCGGACACACCAAAGCGCTCGGGCTCGCCGCTTTCCCAGAATGCGCGGACCGCCTCGGGCCACTCGGCGGCGTTCGGCACCGCATATGTCGTCGGCCGCGTCCGTCCGGCGATCGCATCTTCCTTCAAGGCGTCGCGTTCGCGCTGGTAAAACTGTTTCGCCGTGGTCTCCAGTGTTCGAGAGAGCCGGTCGAGTTCTCCGGTTGTCGAATACCGCAGGCTGCGATCGATGAGAGTCGTGGTAATCCAGATTGTCGCCGCCAGCGGCAGCAACGTTGATGCGAGGAATGCGCCGATCAGTCGAGTGCGAAGAGTCATCGCAGACGCGACGAGGTGCGCGCCGGCAGCCGGAATGGACCGGCCTCCAGAGCGTGCGTCGACGAGTCGGTTTTGCGACGGCGACTCAAGGCGTCAATGAGCCCTTGCAGCGTGTAGCCCGACTCGGTCGAATCGGCCGGCGTGTCGCCGTCCAGGACGCGATATTCGAGGCGCACCCAAAACGGCAGATCGCGGCCAAATGCGCCCAGGGCGTTGAGCGGAATCGCCACCTGATCGACGCACCACGCCTCGGCGGCAGCAAGTGCCAGGTGTGATGCCGACTGGGCCCGCTTCTCCACCGTCGTCACGGCAAATCGTTCCTCCCACAGATCGTAGCTCAACGCGACGATCCGTCGCGTGGCCGCTACGACAGACTTGCCCGGCGCCGGCAGCACCATCGCGGCCAGCTCCACGCGCACCGAGCGGCCATCCTTCAGCCTTGCCAGCGGATCGCCGTTGAGGAAGCTGAAACCAGGTGCGCGAATCCTCAGCGAATCGCCGGCTGTGTCGACCGTCAAGGTCTGCGCCGATGATGGCGCGACCGTCAATCCGAGCACGGTGAGCAGCGCGAATGCGACCCGTTGGGCCGTTACCACCGGATCCCGACCCCTGGAATCCGAAGACCGAGCGCAACGATGGCGGTGAGATTGTCGGTGTTCAGCGGAATCCCGACGACGAAATATGCCGGACCTGCATGAAAACCGAAGCCTGTCGAGACGCGGGTCTTCCGTTCGGTGTTCGCGTCCCACACGGAACCGATGTCAAGGAAGAGAGAGACTCCGGTGTACCGGTATTCGACTGACGAATAGACCATCCGGTCGCCGCCGACGGGCGTGATCTCGTACTTGTCCCAGCCGCGCAGCGTCGTCGAGTCACCGAGCGCAAATCGTTCGAAGAGTGGTGCGTGACCGGTGATCCCTCCGGCCATGCCGGTCGCCTGGACGTGATGCCGTCCAAAATCGAATCGATATGTGCCGTGACCGAGGTATCTGGTGTACGCAAGGTCGCTCTCGAGACTGCGCGAACCGCCGCGGACACCGAAGCTGGCGACAGCACGATGCGTCACGTCGGATTTGTCTTTCCACTCACGGTCGAAATCGATTGAGGCCACTGCTGCGTTCGCCATCTGCGATTCGGTTGCCGGCGCAAAGCCCTTGAGCTCGGAGATGCTCACGCCTGCGGCGAGGCTGAGAGCTGGGGTGAACGCAAACTTCAGCAACGGCGTCACGGTCGTTCGAGTGTCGTAAGGGAGCGGGATCTCCGGGTGGAGCGGGAGCGCGCCCAGCGTCTGCGTACGCCAGTCCTGATCGAACCACGACCACTCAAAGCTGGCGCCAAGCCTGCGGGTCCCGAGTTTCCTCGTCTCGAAGCGCAGGCCGACACTCGAACTCTCCTCGATCGAGTCTTCGGAATTGGCGAGCGCAAACATTGGCACGAAACGGATGGTGCGGTCGCCGATGTTGACGTCCCAGAACCCTCCCCAGCCCTGCTCGGAGTGATAGATCAGATTCGAACGCAGCGGCTCGAAGCGAAGCCACGGTGGCGGTTCCTTCTTGCGAGCCTCGTACAGGAGCTTGATGCGGCCAACCTCGCCTCCCTTCTGAATACGTCGAGAGACGTCGTAGCCTGGCAACTCGCGGTCGAGGCGCTCCTGCAGTTTGTCGGCCTCGCCCGAATCGAGTCGTTTGCCGACGAGCGCCTTCAGATCGTCGCGCAGCGCCTGCGTAATCTCGGCGTCCGGCACACCGGTGATGTCGGCCTGCTCGACGATATAGCGGTCGTTGACGTTGTCGTCGTGATCGGGCTCCTGTTGACGACCCATCACGAAGAAGACCCGCGCTTCTCCACCGGGCTCCATCACGGTGCGGACGGCAGCGACATAGCGCGGGCGCTCACCTTCGAGGCGGGCCGCGAGTTCGTCAAGTTGCTCTTTTTTCAGCGGCGTGCCGGCGAGATTGCGGATCGCCTCGCGAAGGCCGGGACTGAGTCGATCGATGTCGAAGCCTGTGACCTGCGCCGAGGTGATGATCGTGCCCTCCGGCACAGACGGTTTTTGATCGGTTGCGGCTTGCGGCGTGACCACCAGCAGCGTGAAGAGAAGTCCAAGTGTGCGCATGCTCTCGGCGAGAGCAAAGAGTGAGCCCATAGCAAAGCTGTTTGTCTTGAAGAAGATAGCGCAATTGATGGTGTGATTGCCGGTCACACCTGTGCGCCGGCGGCCACACCGGCCAAACCGGTCACTCTGTCCGTGGTGCCGACGGATCGACCGACTCGGAGGTCGTGGGGTCATCGCTTCTAGTTGACTGTCTACCAGAGGGGGTCTAGACTCTGGTAGGACGTCTACCACACATGCCTGACGAAGTCCCGATGTCGCTGCTTCAGGGAACCCTCGACATGCTGATCCTGCGGACGTTGATCTTTGGTCCGCGTCACGGTCACGGCATTGCCGTGACGATTCAGCGCACGTCCGGGGAGGATCTGCTCGTCGATCATGGCTCCCTCTACCCGGCGCTACAACGGCTGGAGCGTCAGCATCTGATCAAGTCGAAGTGGGGGGTTTCCGGGCTCAATCGCCGCGCGCGTTTCTACGAGCTCACCCGGGCGGGCCGGAAGAAGCTCACCGCGGAAACGGGCAGGTGGGAACGAATGGTTCGCGCGATCGGTCGCGTGCTCCAGCATCCGAACGAAGAAGAGGCGTGATGTTCTGGCGTCGCCGCAGCCGTCTCGATGAGGAAATCGCGTCGCATGTCGCCGAGGAGACGGCCGACAACATTGCACGTGGCCTCGACCCCGACGCCGCCAGGACGGCCGCACTGCGGACATTCGGCAATATCGAACGGGCGAAAGAGATCGTGCGCGAGCGCAACCACTGGTACTGGCTCGATACGTTCTCACAGGACGTGCGCTTCGCCTGTCGATTAATCGTTCGAAGCCCGCTTCTCAGTGCAACCATCATCGCGACGCTGACGACCGGAATCGCACTCAACGTCAGCGTCTTCAGCCTGGTGAACGGCTTCCTGCTGCGGCCCTGGGTGCGGAGTGAACCGGAGACGCTCGTCAGCGTGCACCCCCGATTCACCGGAGACTACAACCTTCGCTTCTCCGACGGCGGAATGTCCCAACCTGACTATGCGAGGTTTCGCGATTCCGCCGAGTCGCTGTCATCACTGTCGGCGTACCGTCTGCAGAACGTCACACTCGGTGGACGAGAATCGGGCAACATTCGCGCCGGACTCGTGTCCTGCAATGTCACCGACGTGGTGAGGCCGGATCCGCCGATCCTCGGCCGCTACCTTCGCGCAGACGAGTGCGAACTTGCAAACGCGGCGAGTGTTGCGGTGCTCAGCGAACCTGCATGGCGCACGCGGTTCGGCAGCACGCCTGACATCGTGGGACGGCTGATTCATTTGAACCGGCGGCCATTTACTGTCGTCGGCGTGTCGCCCAGCCTGCAGTTGCCTGGACCGGGCAACGACTCCGAGCTGTGGATTCCCTACACGATGCTCGGTCAACTCCGTCCCGCAGAAGATTCCTTCGACTTCGCCGATCCGCGGGCGCAGTGGCTGAACGTCATGGGTCGGCGCAAGGCGGACCGCTCGCTCCGGCAAGTGGAGGAGGAGCTGCGCGCCATCGCCCGATCCGCCGATGCCGACGTGCCTGGCCGCCACACGACGGTCAACGTCACCGATGGCGCGTTGATCAATGACCCTGACATGGGCCAACGAGCGCCCGCGATTCTCACCGTCACCCTCGGCACGACAACGGTACTGCTGCTCCTCGCGTGCGTGAACGTGACGACGCTCCTCTTGTCCAGATCCGCCGCTCGGCAGCGCGAAATAGCTGTTCGTCTGTCGCTCGGTGCGGGAAGATTCAGGCTGTTGCGCCAACTGCTCACCGAGAGCTTGGTACTCAGCGGCGTCTCCGCCCTGGCGACTCTGCTCATCGTCCAATGGGCTCCAGAAGCGCTGTGGAGCTCGGTGGTTTCTTTCCAGGCACCCTTCGATCTGAAACCTGATTGGCGCGTGCTGTTGTACTGCCTGACTGTGGCCGTGACCGCCGGAATGATCGCGGGCTTGTCGCCGTCGCTCGAGTCGCTGAAGCCGCAGGTATCCGAATCGCTGAAGGGCACTGGTGGTGCGGTCACGCTGGGCCGCCGCCGGTCGCGCCTTCGTAGTGCACTCGTTGCGGTGCAGGTCGCCCTGAGCCTGTTGCTTGTCGTGCAGGTAGTGCTCTTCGTCAGAGCGCAGCAGCGATATTTTTCGTACGATCCGGGGTTCGAGACCCAACAGGTCCTGAACGTCACGTTCGCTTCTGTCGTCGCGGGCTACAAGCCACCGGTCTCGTTTTACGAGGCAATCGAGTCTCGCGTGAATGGCATACCCGGAGTCGTCCACACAAGTTTCGCGTCGCTCAAGCCGTGGTACGGACGGAATTCGACGACGGTGCGTGAAATAGACGGGACGCCGGTCGCCATCACCGGAGATTTTCGCGACGACCCGGCGCGGCGAGGCGTCACGCCTGACTTCTTCAGCACGCTCAGTATCCCGTTGATTCGCGGGCGTGTCTTCACGCGTCAGGAACTATCGGCGAAGAGCACGGTTGTCCCTGTAGTCATCTCCGAAGCAATGGCCAGACGATATTGGCCGGG
>Ga0207701_10000077_pt1 | contig 84597 bp, 84 predicted proteins | sample KBSSwiSSwithPhiX_FD_184294 | JGI IMG/M metagenome (GOLD analysis project Ga0207701, IMG submission 184294) | Switchgrass rhizosphere bulk soil microbial communities from Kellogg Biological Station, Michigan, USA, with PhiX - S5 (SPAdes) (version 2) | ecosystem: Environmental > Terrestrial >...
CAACGTGTCGATCAAGGTCGAGCCGACCGACACGCCGGAGCAGATGAAAGTGCTGGGCCGCGGCGAGTTGCAGCTCTCGATCCTGATCGAGATGATGCGCCGCGAGGGCTTCGAGCTCCAGGTCTCCCGCCCTGACATCGTCACCAAGGTCGTTGACGGTAAGGTCATGGAGCCGGTCGAGGATCTCGTCATCGACGTCGCCGAGGACTTTCAGGGTGTGGTCATCGCGCAGTGCGGCATGCGCCGCGGCACGATGACCAAGATGGTCAACAATGGCAGCGGCCGCGTCCGGCTCGAATTCCGCATCCCGGCGCGCGGCCTGATCGGCTTCCGGTCGCAGTTCCTGACCGAGACCAAGGGCACCGGAATCATGAACCACCTGTTCGCGGAGTGGGAACCGTGGCACGGCGCGATCCCGGTGCGCGCGACGGGTGCGCTGGTTGCGGACCGGGCCGGTGTGGCGACCGCGTACGCGATCTGGAATCTGCAGGAGCGCGGTGAGATCTTCATCGACCCGGCATCGCCGGTCTACGAGGGGATGATCATCGGCGAGAACGCGCGGGCCAGCGACATGGACGTCAACGTCTGCAAGGAAAAGAAGCAGACCAACATGCGCGCCTCGAGCGCGGACGAAGCGGTCCGGCTGATTCCGCCGCGCAAGCTCGGTCTCGAGCAGGCGATCGAATTCATCAACGATGACGAGCTGGTCGAGGTCACGCCGTCGAGCATCCGGCTGCGAAAGCGAGTGCTGGCGCAGAACATGCGGCCGAAGAAGGCCGCGGAATAAGCTGCGCGCGGACGCCGCCTCAGAGCGGCGTCCAGGTCACCCGGTGGCCGGTGGAGGCGAAGAACCGATCGAGATCCGCCGGCGCAATCGTGAGGCTGTGCGCATTCAGGTTCGGATGGAAGATCAGCCGCTGGTCGCCTCGCAACTCGGCGTCGACGAATACCTGGACGCTGCGTGAGGGGTTGTTCAGCAACCCGAAGGGAGACACCGACCCGGGTGTCAGCCCCAGGTGCTCAGCCAGCCGTTCCGGCGAGCCGAAGCTCAGACGATCGTCGCCGATCGCCTTCACGAACCGGCGCAGGTCCGCTTCTTTCTCGATCGGCAGGATCACCAGATAATGCCGGTTCCCCTTCTTGTTACGCAGGAACAGGTTCTTGACGCCACGGGCCGGAATCGCGGCCCAATGCTCGGCCGCGTCCTCGCCGGTGAACACCGGCGGATGGTCGTAGCGTTCGTAGGCAATCCCGAGTGCGTCGAGGGCCGCAAACACCGCTTCGGGATGCATCCGCACAGATTCTAAAGCGGGTGAACCCGCGCGGGAGCGCGCGCCTCAGTTTCCGTCAGCGACTTCGCTGCGGGCGGGGCGGACAACCTCCACCTTCACCCGCACGAGGCCGTCACGGACGAAGTGAAGGCGGCGGGCCGCACCCTTCGACACATCGATGATCGTACCCCGGCGATAGTTGCGCCCGTAGGGCCCGCGGTCGGTCACCTTGAGCGTCACCGCGCGGCCGTTCTCCAGGTTGGTGACCCGCACCACGGTGCCCAGAGGAAGGGTGCGGTGAGCCGCGGTCATCGCGCTCTGATCGAAGATCGTGCCGCTGGCGGTCTCGCGGCCGTGGAAACCGGGGCCGTAATACGAGGCAAGTCCACGTTGTACGCCCTCGATACGCGCGGGCTCGGCCGTCTGGCTCGGCAGGAGCAGCATCACCCAGACCATGCCGGCGACAAACAGCAGCGGTAAGCGCCGGGCCGTCGTCGTCATCCTCATGGCTTCCGCTACTGGAAGATGGAGGCCACAACTCCCTCGGCGAACCCATCAGTGGAAGATGCACAGCGAGAGGGACTTCATCCAATTCAACTGTCGAGCTTTCAGGATGAGGTCGCGCACCGTATCGGACAAAGTTACATGATTGGCGAGGAGCTGACACACGAGCACAGCACCGTCGCCATTGCTGATACATCGGCGAGGATCGTGCAATCGGCGCGTTGCTACGGCCTTGGCGCCTCGGCAGGCGCACTCAGACACCCTGCGGTCGCGGTTGCGGCGACCGCTGACTCGACAAGGAGCATTCGATGCGCGTTCGACAGCTCACCCTGGGGCTGACCCTCGCCGCTCTCGGCCTGACCGTCCCGATTGGCGCGCAGCAGGCCACGGCGCCGCTGCGCAACCCCGACGTGATCTTCGTGCCGACCCCGCCGGAGGTGGTCGACGCGATGTTGAAGGCAGCGGAGGTCACGAGCAACGACACTGTGTACGACCTGGGATGCGGGGACGGGATCATCGTCGCCACCGCCGCGCAGAAGTTCGGGGCGCATGCGGTCGGCATCGACATCGATCCCCAGCGTGTGAAGGAGGCGACGGACCGCATCACCAAGGCCGGCGTGACCGACAAGGTCAAGATCCTCAACCAGGATCTGTTCACGACCGACATCAGCCCGGCGACGGTGGTGACCCTCTATCTGCTGCCCTCGCTCAATCAGAAGTTGATTCCGAAGTTGAACAAGGAACTCAAGCCCGGGACGCGCGTCGTCTCCCAGAGCTTCGACATGGGGGCCCAGAACCCGCCGCTCCGGACGCTCGACGTCAACGGGCGAGCGGTGTACTTGTGGAAGACCCCGCTGAAGGAGCAGTAGCGCGCTCGATCCGCGACCGCAGACCGGTGAGGGCTGCGGTCGCATCCTCCAGTTCTTTCTGAGTGGCCTTCAGGCTGTCCCCTTCAGCGCGCACGAACCGGCTGTAGGGTGCGATGCCTTCCCGGATCCGGTCCGCGCTCTTCGCCACTTCCCGCCCGAACTGCTCCCGCAACGACGTCGACAAACGCTGGCGCACCGCCGCGACCTTCGTCCGCATCTCTTCCTTCGCCCGCTTGCGTTTCGCGGGGATGATGAAGAACCCCAGGGCGCCCAGGAGCGAGGCCATGACGAGCCCCGTGAAATCTGCCGCGGCGGTGGAAGCTATCGCCGCGACCAGCGCGCCGAAGCCGACCGCCCCCGCCCCGACCGCGGCTGCCGCCGCGACCGCGTTCCTGGCGCCGTCGGCGAGCTCCTGCGCTTCGCGCCGCCGGTCGTAGGAGTCGACGACCCGCTGCGCGTCTCCCCCGACAGCGTCGATCAAGCGGGTTCGATCGTAGTGAAACCGGCCGGCATCGTCGCCGACGATGCGCTCGCGGTACTGGCGGCGGCGCTCGGCGAGGTGGCTGGTGACGGCTTGCCACTGGCGGAGATCCATCTCCACCAGCCAGTCGACCAGCTCGCCGATCTTCTTCTCGATCTGTTGCGGAGCGTCGGCCACGACCTGACGCTCGAAGCCCTCCTGCACACGCGTCCGGTTCAACAGGTCCATCACCCGGCCGATTCGCATCGTTTCGTCGAAGTACGCGTGGCCGCGCTGCTCCATCTGGATCAAGATGCGATCGATGTCGGCCATCCGCAGCTCGAGGTCGCGCGTCAGGTCCTGCTGATAGACGCCCAGCTGCCGCTCGACGTCGTCCAGCGTCGCGTAGTCGTCCGCCAGCAGCGTCAGCCGCTCCTGCACCACCGCGGTGTGGCGGCTGGCCAGGGACATGGCGACTCCGAGGGGGTTCAGCAGCTTGAGGTGAACGCGCCCGGGCGCATCGAGGGTCGACTGGATGTAGCGCTCGAGCGCCTCGAACCGGCTCCCCGGCCAGGCACTCGGATCGCCCTGCTTGGCCCTGAGCGCCAGCCTCGCGCTGACCGGAAAGATATCCGGGCTGAACCCGAGCAGCTGTCGTGCGCTCGTCGCCACGAAGTCGGTGACTTCGTCGATCTGCGGCGCTCCGTCGAGGATGTCGATCTTGTTGATCACCACCACGACCTTCTTGCCCCAGCCGCGGATCTGCTCGAGGAAAGCCCGCTCGGTCTCGGTGAACGGACGATCGGCGGAGGTGACGAACAGCACCAGGTCGGATCGCGGGACGAACTCGGCGGTGATCCGCTCGTGCTCCCGGATGATCGCGTTCGTTCCCGGGGTGTCGACGATGTGGAGGTCGCGGAGGAGCGGAACCGGCGCGGTGACGATGAGGAGTGATGGCTCGCGGCTCTCGCGACCGGGCGTCTCGCCGTATTGCAGGATGTTGATCTGCGCCGTTGTCGGGGTCACGCCTTCTTCAGCGACCTTGCTCCCGACGAGCGCGTTGATGAAAGCACTCTTACCGGCGTTGAATTCGCCGACGATCACGAGCAGGAACAGCTCGTCGAGCTGTTCGATCGAGCGCTCGAGCGCGGCCTGCTGATCGGGCGCCGCCTCGAACCGCGCCAGCGCGGTCCGCAGACGCGCCAGGACGCGCCGCTCCTCTTTGAGGAGCTCGTCCTGTTCCGGCGAGAGCAGCTTCGAGAGCATTCAGGACCCGGTGCAGTATACGAGCCAAGGCGCGTAGAAAGTGTCGGTTCTACGGGTTCGGCGGTTCGACAGGTTCGAAGGGTGCGTGTTCCGGGGTTCTTCTAAGGTTCGACAGGTTCAAAGGCGTGCCGCGCCGGAGGCTGAACCCTCGAACGCGTGCAACCCTCGAACGAGAACCTGTCGAACCCTGTCGAACCTCGACAGGAATGTCGAACCCTTTACCGCGCCTGCCGGGCCACAGAGACGCTCGCGGGTTCGTCAACCCTCGACCAATCCGTATGCGGCGCGCGGTTCTGGATGATCCAGCCGTAGATCAGGCCGCGGTAGGTCTGCCAGCGCATCCCTTTGCCGGCGAAGTACGGCAGCAGGGCCCGCTGGAGGGCCGGCAGCCGGTAGAACGGCACGCCCGGGAAGTAGTGGTGTTCGAGATGGTAGTTCGAGTTCAGGAAGGCGAAGTTCCAGAACCAGTGGCCGCGCATCAGGGTGCCCCACTTCGCCGTGTCAGTCGGATCGATGTCGTAGTGCTGACCCAGGCGGTTGAGCGTGAACGCGATCGGGAACACGAAGAACACCGGGATGATGCTGGTCCGGATCGCCGCCGCGGCGCCGAAGAAGAACCAGATGACGCCGAGGGCCGCCAGGTGGAAGCCCATCGACAGCCAGCGCTCCCGCCCGATGGTGCGCTGCATGTCGGCCGGGTAGGTCGAAGATTCCCGGCGGGCGGCGCGGAAGTAGATCGGGAACAGCGCCGGCGTCGCGTAGAGCAGCTTCAGCCACCGGGCGTTGATCTTGGGCGAGAGATGCGCGCGCTTGGGATCGTCTTCGGCCGAGCCGAGCTCGGCGTGATGGTCGAGATGCCAGCGGGTGAACTGGGTCGCTGAGATGCCGCTCGGGGTGGCGTAGAGCAGCGCGAGCATGCGCTCCAAAACCGGATGGGAGCGCTCGAACACCGTATGATGCACGACCTCGTGCAGCATCACGGTGAAGTTGAAGACCGTGAACCCCTGGATCAATGCGAGCGGGATCCAGACCAGCGGGTGGTCGTAGTGGATGAGCCCCCAGGTGCAGACAGCGAGGATACCGAACTGACGGGCGGTAATCAGGAGGTGGCGTGGCGCGGACTTGCGGTGCAGCTCACGCAACACCGGCCGCGGCAGCGCGGCGCTCAGCTCCGCCCTCAGGGCCGCCGCGTGTTGAGCGTAGTGGTGGTGCTTCAAGGTCGTACTCATTCTAACGGACGGTTCGAGGGTTCGGGGGTTCGGCAGTTCGAGGGTTCGGGGGTTCGAGGGTTCGGAGGTGCGCGGTTCGAGGGGTTCCCGGCCAGGCCAGCTCGACAGCTACGGCGCCGTCGAAGCCGCGCCAGGATTGCGAGTTGAACTCGAAGCGGAGAAGCGAGAGGCGGGAAACGGGCAGCGGCGTGTTAACCGCAGCTTGGCGACTCGACGACGGCCGCGGGAGCGACGACGCGTTGGGCGCCGAGGCGGGTCAGGGCGACCCCGGCCAGCACAGCGGCGGCGCCGAGTACCTTGCGCAGCCCGAGTGGCTCGTGCAGAACCGTGACCGCGGTGATCATTGCGACGATCGGGACGAAGTTCGAGTAGATGGACGTCCGGGCAACTCCCAGCTGGCGGATCCCGGCGTACCAAATCGTGTAGGACACGCACAGCGCGAACACCGCAGAGTAGATCAGCCAGCCCCAGGTCGCGAGGCTCACGCGACTCCAGTCGACCTGACGCAGGGTTGGCCAGGCGAGCGGCAGATACATCAGCGTGCCGGCGATCATCGACATCCCGGTGACGCCGACCGGGGAGTGACGCCGCATCAGCGGCCGGGCACCGATGGTGTAAATCGCCCAGCAGCACACCGCCAGGAACATCAGCACATCGCCGAGCGCGCCGTGCGCGCCGAGTTCGAATCCCTGCCCCACCACGAGGTAGATGCCCCACAGCGATAGGGCCGCGCCGACCCAGTGCACGCGTCCGATCCGCTCGAGCCCGAGGAGAGCCGAGAGGAGCGCGACGAGCACTGGGGTGGCCCCGATCATCAGGGAGCTGTTCGCCACGCTGGTCCGGGCCAGGCCCGCCATGAAGCAGTATTGATAACAGCAGTGGCCGACGAGACCGAGGCCGGCGAGTTCCCAGCGATCACGGCGCGTCACGCTGGCCGGCGTGTAGAACACCGCCCGCGCTGGGGACGCAGCGCTCGCCCGCAGGCGCACGCCGATCATCACCGCAAGGAAGATGAGCGAGGCGCACGACAGGCGCAGCGCGTTGAAAGCCTGGGGATCGATCTCGCGGAAAGCGTGCTTGACGATGGAGTAATTGGTGCCCCAGAAGACGGCCATCAGGAGCAGGAGGAGGTCGATCACGGCTGTTTACCGCCGGCGAGGGCCGGACCTGGTGGAACACGCGCCCTCGTCACGGGCAGGAATGGCGGCGGGACGCCGTGCGCCCCGATGCCACCCCCGCCGGCGAGGTTCGCGTGCCGCGATCGGTTATGCGCTGAACGGCTTGAGGAAGAACAGGATCAGCGAGATCAGCAGGACGTAGATGACCAGCGACTCGATCAGGACCAGGCCGAGGATGAGCGAGCCGCGGATGTCGCCGGCGGCGCCGGGATTCCGCGCAATCGCTTCAGCTGCCGCGCTGACACCGCGACCCTGCGCGAGGGCGCCGAGCCCGGCCGCGAACGCCAGAGCGAAACCAGCGGTGATGATCGACCACTTGGCGATTTCGCCAGCCTCTGCACCACCGGGGGTCTGCGCGTAAAGGGGCGCGGTAGCGCCGGCGATCAGCACCAGCGCGAAAGTCAAAGCGGAACGTCTGTTCACGACCAAAGCCTCCTGCAAGAAAACACCGAACAACGAGCTGTCAACGAACCGAAATTGCGCGCCTGTCGATCACGCCGCCGCCGGCGCGTGGCTGCCGTGCGGCGCGTCATGCCCGTGCGCGTCGTGTTCGTGCTCCACGGCAACCGCGCCCTGGAGGTAGATGATCGACAGCAGCACGAAGATGAAGGCCTGCAGCCCGCCGGTGATGAGCCCGAGGATCATCATCGGCAGCGGCACGATGAACGGCACGATGCTGAAGAGGATCAGAATGACCAGCTCTTCGCCGAAAATGTTGCCGAAGAGCCGCAGCGACAGCGACATCACCCGCGAGGTGTGGCTGATCAACTCGATCGGGAACATGATGAAGCCGATCCACCACGGCGCGCCCGGCGGGGCCCAGAAGTGCGCGATGTACTTGGCGATGCCGTTCTCGCGCACGCCCTGATAGTGGTAGTAGACCCAGATCGTCAACGCACACCCGAGCGTGACGTTGATGCTGCTGGTGGGAGCCATCAAGCCGGGCACCAGCCCCATGTAGTTACCGAGCAGGATGAAGATGCCGAGGGTGGCGATGAGCGGCACGAACCGGTGCCCTTTCGGGCCGATCCACTCCTCGAGCAGGCCGAGCACCGCGCGCAGCACGTCTTCGAGAACGACCTGCAGCGAGCCGGGCTGTTCCACGCTGAGGCGCGATCGGACGAACAGGCTGAGCGCCGTCATCACCAGAACGATCAGCATCACCATTACCAGGAATGGCGGGATCGGCTCGTGCGGCGTCGCGAAATGATGGCCCATCGCCTCGCCGGCCTTGAGCACCAGCGGCCCCAGCACGGCGTTGACGACGGACACGATCCAGAGCGGGTGTTCTAGCTTCTCCATCGATCCCGTATCCCGTGGCAGACTCGCGGCGCACAGCTGTCGATTGTCCGCAGCCGGGACCCGCCCATCAGGACTTCTTCGTGATTTGGCGCCCGGCTTCGATTGCAGCCGCCGCCACGACCGAGGACGCGCCTGCCAGCAACCCCAATGGGTGCAGGCGCAAACGCGCAATCATAACGTACGCCAGAAGAGCGAGTAAAGCGTACCGGCCCGTTACCAGCAACGCGGTTTTCCCGACGCTCGGGGGCGCCGGTCCCGCGCCGCCGGACGGCCGCGCGACCCGTTCGACCAGGCCGGCCACACCGCTCCCGATCGTGCGATAGCTGATCGCGATCAGCAGTCCGCCGCCGAGCACGCCGAACACGGGACGCCACTGCCCCCGGCTGACCACGTACGCCGCGACGGCCATCACCAGGCACGCCACCCAGGCGGTCCGCTCGAGCCGCCGCAGGAGCGGGTCGACTTCACCCGGCATTCACTTCAGGAACTTGTTCGAGGTCCGGTAGACATTGAGCACACCCGCGGCGAGCCCCATCGCGAAGCCGAGGAAGAACAGCCACGGCGTGGTCCCCAGCCGCTTGTCGAGCACCCACCCGAGCCACGCCCCGAGGACGATCGCCAGGACGAAGGAGAAGCCGACGGTGCTGAGCGCTCCGATCGTCCGGACCGTGTCGGACAGCGGCTTCTTCGTCGGGGGCGTCGCCATGACGGGCGCCATGATAGCAAGACTGCCGGCCGGCGGGCGGTGGCGTCACTTCGGCGTCGAGGCGGCGCTGTCGCACGGGGCGATGGCGGTGAACCCGGCCGGCGCGCTCGGCGCCGGGACGGAACCGCCGCCACAGCCAGGTACCTTGGCGAACACCGGCGCGTACCCTGCGTCCAATCGCGTAATCACCCGCGCCATCGTCGGCTCCAGCCGTGCCCGCATGGCTTGCGGTGCGACGCCGATCACAATCGCCAGACCGGCGAATGCCAGGGTGATCGCCGCGATCGCGCCGGTAGCGCCGCGGTCAGGCGTGCCTGGACGCGCGAGCGTCAACTGCGCCGCGCGGACGAGCGCCGCCGCGATCGCGAGGAGACCGACGCCGGCGGCAAACGCCCACATCGGATGCGCGTGGGAGGCGCCGGTGACGACGGCTGCTCCGCCGGTGAACGCGATCAACCCCGGCACGCCGATCGCCGCCAGCGTCACGATCCAGCCGCCTGCGACCATCGCCGGCGTGCGGTTCGACGAAAATGACAGGAGGACGCTGAGCGGCGCGACAGCGAGCGCAAAGCCGGCGGTGTTGACCAGGCTGCCGCCCAGGGCTTGCGGGTCGATCACCGCCACGCCGAGCAGGATCACGCCCAGTTGGGCGACCGCGGCCCAGGTCAACGCGCGACTTCCCTCGCGAGAGCGCCACGCCAGCACCGCGGCCATCAGCAGGCTGGCGATCGCCGTCGCAGCGATCAGGGGAACGAACGCGCGCGACGCTTGCGGAAGCATTGCGGAGTTGAAGCGTACCCACGCATACGAGGGCAGGAGAACAAGGGCGGCTGTGACCAGCGCGGCGTGAGAACGCGTGCGGGGGAACGCCGCCCCCAGGGTCAGCGCCGCGGCGGCGCTGGCGAATGCGGCGAAGAGGAGGAGGAACGGTCCTGTCTGACGCTCACCTGGCAGCGAGATCTGCTGGAGGTTGGCGACGTCGAAGCTCAGAACACCTGTCGCATCACGAGCCGCCGCGTGGATCAGCAGGATTCCCGTCAGCAGCGCAAGGACGCTCGCCGCGACCAGCGTGACGCCCCCCCAGCGGGTCGGACGCCGCGCTTCGATGGCCGCGGCGACGCTCGTCAAGAGCACTGCCCAACACGCGGCAAAGAGCAGCGCGTCGAGGGCGATCACGATCCCGACCATCGCAGCCTGGAAGATCAGGAGGCTAGCCTGACGATCGGGGCGCCCATCGCTCGCGTCGGACCAGGACGTCAGGATCGCGAGCAGCCCGACCGCTTCGATCACCACGAGGGCTGTCACGGTGAGACCGTCGGCGCCGACGAGGTAGCCAACTCCGGACCTGGTGAGGCCAACCCGTTCGATGATCTGGAAGGGGGATCCTGCCGGATCGTAGCGAAGCCATGCCAGTACGGCCAGACCAAGCCCGAGCAGCGACGTGATCAGCGCGATCGGGCCGGCCACCGCCGGCCGTACCCGAGTCGCGGCCGCGATCACGACGACGCCGGCGAGGGGCGTCAAGAGCAGCAACGAGAGCAGATGCGCAGTGAGCACGGTTGCCAAGTGCGGAATGCGTTCAGTATGCACGGAGTCGGCGCGCCAACCGCGCCGCTCGACTGACTGTTCGGCGCCGCGCCCTTAACTCGACCCGGAAGCGAGCCGGAGTGATCGCGCAACTAATTGTGTCACAAGGGTTTTTCGCCCTGGGCCATTCTTGACGCTTGGTAGGGCGCGTGCCTATACTGCGAACAAGAGGCTCCCTTTCATGCAGCACTTCATGGTCGCCGCCCTGGTCGCGCTCTCGGTCTTCGGATCCGTGCAGGATCCGGCTGGCTCGAAGCGCGCCAGCGACGCCCGCACGCGGGATATCTACGTCAGCGTCCTGGACAACAACGGCAAGCCGGTGACGGGGTTGACGGCGGCTGACTTCCGGGTGCGCGAGGACAACGTCGTCCGCGAGGTGCTCAGCGCGCACCCCGCGAACGAACCGCTGACGATCTCCCTGCTGATCGACGACAGCGAAGCCGCCGCGGATGCGATTCAGTACATGCGCGAGGCCCTGACCGCGTTCGTCGAGCGACTCGACGGGAAGGCGGAGATTGCCGTCGCGACGGTCGGCGAGCGCCCGACCATCCAGCTCGATTACACCACGAGCACCGTGGCGCTGAAGCGCACGGTCGGACGGATCTTCCAGCGGTCCGGCGCGGGAGCGTATCTCCTCGACGCGCTGGTCGACGTGTCGAAGGGGCTCGAGAAGCGCGCCCCGAAACGGCCGACGATCGTCGCCATCACCATCGAGTCCGGTCCGGAGTTCAGCAACCGTTCGTTTCAGCAGGTCCTCGAAGCCCTGACCCGCAGCCGGGCGACGCTGCACGTGCTCGCTCTGGGCCAGCCCTCGTCCTCGCAGACCGACGAGATGCGCAACCGCAACATCGTCATCGGCGAGGGACCGGACAAGACGGGCGGTCGTCGCGATCAGGTGCTGGCCCCGCTCGGCCTCAAGGATCGGATGCTGCAGCTCGCCGACGAGCTGACCAATCAATACGTCGTGCAGTACGGCCGACCCGAACAGCTGATTCCGCCCGAGAAGGTGCAGGTCACGGTCAACCAGCCGGGGCTCACCGTGCGGGCGCGCACCACCGCCGCGGACAAGTGATGACCGGTCCCCGCCTTCCCGCGCTCTTCGCATCGCTCGTCCTGGCGGCCGTGGTGACGCTGGCGGGCCAGCAGCAGCAGCCGCTGCCGGCCCCGCCGCAGACGCCGCCGCCCGCCGCCGGCACACAGCCGCCGCCGCCAGCGCCGTCCACTCCGGCTGCACCGGCGCCACAGCAGCCGTCGTCGCAGGTATTCCGCGGCGGAGTCGAGCTGGTGTCGCTGAACGTCACCGTGACGGACGGCAGCAAGTACGTCACCGACCTGAATCAGGAAGACTTCGAGGTCTACGAGGACGGCGCGCTGCAAACGATCACGTTGTTCAACCGCGAGCAGCAGCCGATCGCGCTGGCGGTCCTGCTCGACACCAGCGCGAGCATGGACGAACGGCTGGCGACGGCCCAGGAAGCGGCGGTCGGATTCGCCAAGCGTCTCAAACCGAAGGACGCGATGGAGGTCATCGACTTCAACAGCCAGCCGCACATCCTCCAGACCTTCACGTCGGATCAGGGCGCGCTGGAGAAGGCGATCCGCTCGACGACGGCCAACGGATCCACCGCGCTGTACAACGCGGTGTACATCTCGCTGAAGGAGCTGAAGAAGGTCAAGGCGGCGTCGGCCGACGAAATCCGCCGCCAGGCGATCGTCCTGCTGTCGGACGGCGACGACACCTCGAGCCTGGTCGGGTACGACGAGGTGCTCGATCTCGCCAAGCGCTCGGAGACGGCGATCTACGCGATCGGCCTGCGCTCGGAGCGGATCGGCGGCCGCCAGGAGTTCAAGGAAGCGGAGTTCGTGCTGCGCCAGCTGTCGACCGAAACCGGCGGCCGGGTGTTCTTCCCGACGACGGTGAACGAGCTGCCCAGGATCTACGAGCAGATCTCGGAGGAGCTGGCCAGCCAGTACACCATCGCCTACGCCTCGAAGAACCCGCTCCGCAACGGCGCCTGGCGGCGGATCATCGTCCGCACCAAGCGGCCGGGCGCGGTCCCGCGCACCCGCCAGGGTTACTACGGGCCGACCAACCGCTGACTCATGGCGCTGGTCCCTCTCGTCCTCTACACCGCCGCCGCGATCGTCTACGGGGTGCACTTCGCGCGCCGGGCGCCGAGAACCGGCCGCGTCGCCACCGCCGTCCTCTCCGCCGGCGTGCTCGCGCACACGTTCCTGATTGGGATGCAGACGGTGGAGGCGGGCCATGCCCCGCTGGTTGGGACGACGTCCGCGATTTCGGCATTCGTGTGGCTGCTCGCGCTGGCCTATCTCTATACCGAGCTCACGACCGACGAGCGGGCGATGGGCATGCTGGTGGCGGTGCTGCTGGCGGTGCTCGACATCATCCCGGCGTTCAACCCGACCGTGGTGCCGCGGCCGGAGGTGCTGCGCAGCCCGCTCTTCACGATCCACGTCGCGTCGCTGCTGTTCGCCTATGCGAGCTTTGCGCTGGCGTGCGTGCTCGGCGTCACGTACGTGCTGCTGTTTAAGGAGATCAAGGCCAAGCACCTGGGGTTCTTCTACGCCCGGCTACCCTCGCTGCAGGTGCTCGATGCGATGAACGGGCGAGTACTGGCGATCGGCTGGCTGTTCCTGACCATCGGGCTGGTGGTCGGCGGGATCTGGGCCACGCAGGTGCGAAGCTCGCCGGATCCTCGTGCCCAGGCGATGTCGGTGGCCGACCCGAAGATCCTGGTCGCGCTGGTCTCGTGGGGCGTGTACTCTTTCGCCCTGTATGCCCGGCGGGCGATCGGGTGGACGGGCCGACGCGCCGCCTGGCTGTCTGCGATCGCGTTCGCGATCGTGCTGTTGAACTTCGTGCCGGTCGGCTACTTCCTGACGAAGAGCCATAATTTCAATTTCTGACATGCGACTCCTGGTTGTAGGTCTCAGTCACCGCACCGCGCCGATCGAGCTGCGCGAAACCGTCGATTTCGCTCGGGGCGGCCTCGACGTCGCGCTGAAGTCGCTGTTCGACCGCGGCATCTGCCAGGAAGCCGTCGTGCTGTCGACGTGCAATCGGGCCGAGGTCTACGCCGTGGCCGACACCGCGGCGGATGCCGATGCGCTGGCGCTGTTCTTCAGCGAGTATCACCAGCTGGATCACCGTGAAACCGCGGCGCACCTCTACACCCGCATCGGCGGCGACGCCGCGCTGCACCTGTTCAGGGTCGCGGCGGGCCTCGACTCGCTGGTCGTCGGCGAGCCACAGATCCTCGGTCAGGTGAAGGCGGCCTACACGACGGCCAGCGACCTGCAGTTCACCGGGCCCCTTCTCAACCGGCTGTTCCACTCCTCGTTCGCGACCGGCAAGCGCGTGCGGACGGAAACCGGCCTCGGCGAAGGTGCCGTGTCGGTCAGTTACGCGGCGATCGCGCTGGCGAAGAAGATCTTCGGCAAGCTGTCCGGCCTCGGCGTGTTGATCCTCGGCGCCGGCGAGATGGCCGAGCTGACGGCGACCCATCTGCGCGCCCAGCAGGTACGCCAGATGACGATCGCGAGCCGCACGCTGGTGTCGGCCGAACGGCTGGCCGGGGAGCTCGGGGCGACGGCGGCGCCGTGGACGTCAGTAGACGAGGTGCTCGGCACGGCGGACATCGTGGTCACCGCCACCGGGGCGTCCGACGCGGTGCTGACGCGTGCCCGGGTCGAAGAGGTGATGCGGACGCGGCCGCACCGGCCGCTCTTCATCATCGACATCGCCGTGCCGCGGGACGTAGAGGCGGCCGTCGGCGATCTCGAACAGGTCTTTCTCTACAACGTTGACGACCTTCAGACGATTGTCAAAGAGAACCTGGCGCGACGATCGGGCGAGCTGGCGCGTGCCGAGGCTATCGTCACCGACGAGGTGACCCGGTTCGTATCCTGGATGCAGTCGCGCGAGGTCATACCGACAGTGGTCGCGCTGCGTCAGCGCTTCGAGGCCATCCGCCAATCCGAGTTGCTGCGGCTCGAGCCGAAGCTCGCCGGCCTCCCACCTGAAGCCCGCGCCCGCGTCGACGAGGTCACCCGCCTGATTGTCGAAAAGCTGCTGCTCACGCCGACCGAACAGCTCAAGGCGGTCAGCGACGAGTCGACCATCGCGGCCTACGCCGAGGCGCTGAATCGCCTGTTCCGGCTGGCCGCGGAGGAACAGCAGCGATCCGCTTCCGCACCGGGGCCGGCGAGCAAGGCCCCGCGTTCGTGAGCGGCGCGCCGATTCGGATCGGGACCCGCGGCAGTCGCCTCGCCCTCTGGCAGGCCACGACTGTGGGATCCCTCCTCGAGCAGGCCGGCGCGCAGGTCGAGATCGTCACCATCAAAACGGACGGCGATCGGCTGCAGACCCGGCCGCTCAGCGAGACCGGCACCAAGCGTCTGTTCGTCAAGGAGATCGAAGACGCGTTGCTCGACCAGGCGGTGGACGTCGCGGTCCACAGCGCCAAGGACATGACTGTCGATCAGCCTGAGGGTCTTGACATCACGGCAACGCTGGCGCGTGAGGATCCGCGCGATGCCCTGGTGCTGCCAGCCCATCGTCCGGCCACCAACCTCGCGTCGGCGCTCGCCGCGCTCGGCGAGCGTGCGGCGATTGGCACCAGCAGCGTCCGTCGCATCGCGCAGCTGATTCCCGTGCTGCCCGGTGCGACGTTCCGGCCGATCCGCGGCAATGTCGACACACGCCTGAACAAGCTCGATGCCGGTGAGTTCGACGCCCTGATCCTCGCCTCGGCGGGCATGCGCCGGCTCGGAGTTGGCGGGCGGATCTCCGCGGCGCTGCCTTTCGATACGTGTGTCCCTGCACCGGGCCAGGGAATCATCGCGATCCAGATCCGTCGAGACGACGAGAGGACGCGGATCGCGGTGCAGCGCCTGCACGATCCGGCGGCGGGGACGGCGCTGGCGGCCGAGCGTGCGGTGGTGGAAGCCTTGGGTGGCGGCTGTCAGCTGCCGCTCGGCGCGATAGCGATCCATGCTGGCGGCGCGCTCGATTTACAGGCAGTGGTGATCTCGCTCGACGGCGCCACGGTCATTCGGGCCCGGCGTCGAGGGCCGTTCGAGGAACCGGTGGCGCTCGGCCGGCAAGTGGCGGCGGATCTGAGCAGCGCCGGCGCGCGCGAGGTCCTGGAAACGGTGAGGGGCTCCCAATGAACACCCCGTGCGTCTATCTGGTCGGCACCGGGCCCGGCGATCCCTCGCTCATCAGCGTGCGCGGCCGACGCTGTCTGCAGGCCGCCGACGTGATCGTCTACGACCATCGCGTGCACCCGGCACTCCTCCGGCTGGCCCGGCCCGACGCCGAGCGGATCGACGTCGGCGCCGCGGCGCCGCGCGCGCTCGATCAGGACGCGATCTCGTTTCTAATCGCCGAGAAGGCGCGCGAAGGGCGCACCGTGGCGCGCCTCAAGTGGGGCGATCCGTTCGTGTTCGACAGCGGCGGCAAGGAAGCGATGTTCCTCCACGAGCAGGGGCTGCCCTTCGAAGTCGTGCCGGGCATTCCCGCGTCGATCGGAGGGCTGGCCTACGCCGGTGTGCCGATCACGTATCCGGACGCCGGCGACGTGGTCGTCCTGATCCGCGGGCACGAAGGTGAGACCGACAGGTCGGCCGACGTGGACTGGGAAGCGCTGGCACGCCTCCAGGGCACGCTGGTCTGCTATGCCGGGGCGCGCCAGATTGCCGCCACGGCCAAGGCCCTTGTCGCCCATGGCCGCAACGAAGACGAGACCGCGGCGCTCATCTACGACGGCTCGCTCCCCTCACAGCGAACCGTGCAGGGCACGCTCGGGCGAATCGCCGACGACCTCGACCAGGATCGCGCGGCGCTGCTCATCGTCGGTTCCGTCGTCGGCCTGCGCGACCACCTGCGCTGGTTCGATGAGCGCCCACTGTTCGGCAAGCGCATCGCCGTGACCCGCTCGCGCGAGCAGGCCGGGGAGCTGGCCGAGATGCTCGAAGACCGCGGCGCCGAGGCGATCCTCGCTCCGACGATCCAGATCCTGCCGCCCGAGGACGGCGAAGCCCTCGATCGCGCCTGCGCGGCGGCCGGCACCTACGACTGGCTGATTTTCACCAGCACCAACGGCGTCGACCACTTCATGGAGCGGCTGCTCGCAATTGGCGACATCCGCGACCTCAAAGGGGTCCGCATCTGCACGGTCGGGCCATCCACAGCCGGCCGGCTGGCCCGCTTCGGGCTCCGCATCGACCTCACCCCGGCCGAGTTCCGCGGCGAAGGTGTCGTGCAGTTGTTCAAGGACCGTGGACCCTTGAAGGGCGCGCGCGTGTTGCTCCCGCGCGCGGATCTCGCTCGGGAGCTCATCGCGGACGAACTGCGCGACGCTGGCGCCGAGGTCACCGAAGTGATCGCCTATCGCACCGTCGTCGGCGGCAGCGATCCTGAGGAAGCCGATCTCTATCGGATGCTGCTGGATCGCCAAATCGACGCGATCACCTTCACGAGCGCCTCTACCGTCCGCAACCTGGCGACCATCCTCGGCCCCGATCAGACCGCCGATCTGCTGCGCACGACGGTCGTCGCGTGCATCGGTCCCGTGACCGCCGAGGCCGCACAGCGTCTCGGGATCCACACGACCGTGATGCCCGCCCGCTACACCATCCCGGACCTGGTCGACGCGCTCATCGAGCATTTCTCAACTCGCGTGTAAAGCGCGCTCGGGGGGGCATTGGGGGTACATGGGGTTCATGGGGTTGAACCGTACTTGGAACCTTGACCCAACCTCATGAACCAATGAACCCCATGAACCACATGAACCCACGTGGTCCATGCATCAACGGTTCAGCACTTTCGCCGCTTCGCGCGCGTAGTAGGTGATGAGGATGTCGGCGCCGGCCCGCTTGATCGCGGTCAGCGTCTCCAGCATCGCGCGCGGCTCGTCGATCCAGCCGTTCCGGGCTGCCGCCTTGAGCATCGCGTACTCGCCGCTCACGTGGTACGCCGCGGTCGGGAGGCCGAACTCCGACTTCACCCGGGCAATCACGTCGAGGTAGGTCATCGCCGGCTTGACCATGACGATGTCGGCCCCTTCCTCGATGTCGAGCTCGACCTCGCGCAGCGCCTCCTCGGCGTTGGCCGGATCCATCTGGTGGGACCGCCGGTCGCCGAAGGCTGGCGCCGAGTCCGCCGCTTCCCGGAACGGGCCGTAGAACGCGGAGCAGTACTTCGCGGCGTAGGACATGATCGCCGTCTCCGTGAAGCCGGCCTCGTCCAGGACCTCGCGGATGCGGCCGACCCGCCCGTCCATCATGTCTGACGGAGCGACGATATCCGCTCCTGCCGCCGCATGCGACAGCGCCGTACGCGTGAGTTGTTCGACCGTCGCGTCGTTGACTACCTGGTCGTCGACGAGGATGCCGCAGTGGCCGTGCGAGGTGTACTCGCACAGGCAGACGTCGGTGATCACGAGCAGGCCGGGCACCTCGCGCTTGATCGCCCTGACCGCGGCCTGCACCGGCGCTTCCGGATCGTACGCGGCCGAGCCGACCGCATCCTTCTCGTCCGGCAGTCCGAACAGCAGCACGCCGGGGATCCCCGCGCTCTTGATCGCCTGGGCGTCCTTGACCGCTTCGTCCACCGACAGCTGGTAGACACCCGGCATCGAGCCAATCTCGGTACGCCAGCCTTCACCCGATCGGACGAACAGCGGCTCGATGAACATCTCCGGCGACAGACGGGTCTCGCGCACGAGCGCGCGCAGGGCGGGCGTGCGCCGCAGGCGGCGCGGCCGCCGGCGCAAATCGAGGCGCGATCCGCGCGTCGCGTCAGTCGAGGTTCCTGGGACGAGAGTCTTGGTAGCCATAGTCGTATTGTAGACAGGGACGGGATACGGGACTCGGGACTCGGCGCTCGGGACGCGGCGCTCGGGGCTCGGGGAAAGTAGGCTACTCTCGTCGGATGTTCCGACGCGCCAAACGCCACGTCAAGTCGAGCCGCCTGTTCGAGGCCGCTTCGCGGATTCTGCCGGGAGGGGTCGACAGCCCTGTCCGCGCCTTCAAGTCGGTCGGCGCGACGCCCATCTTCGTCGAGCGCGCCAGGGGCGCGGAGCTCGAAGACGTCGACGGCCACACCTACATCGACTACGTGATGTCCTGGGGGCCGCTGATCCACGGGCACGCGCCCAAGGGACTGATTAAGGCGCTCATCTTCGCGGCGTCGCGAGGCACGAGCTTCGGTGCGCCGACCGAGCTCGAGACGCGGCTGGCGAGAAAGGTCGCCACGCTGATGCCGTCGATGGAGCGGGTGCGCTTCGTCAGCTCGGGTACCGAGGCCGCGATGAGCGCGCTGCGGGTGGCGCGGGCCGCGACCAAACGCGACAAGATCATCAAGTTCGAGGGCTGCTACCACGGGCACGCCGACGCGTTCCTGGTGCAGGCCGGCTCAGGCGCCATGACCCTGGGCGTGCCGACCAGCCCCGGCGTTCCGGCGGTCGTTGCCGCGGATACGCTGCTCGCGCGGTACAACGATCTTGACTCGGTGAAGCGGCTGTTCGACGCGCATCGCGGCGAGATCGCCGGAGTGTTCGTCGAGCCGATCGCCGGCAACATGGGACTCGTCACCCCGATCGAGGGATTCCTGCAGGGCCTCCGCACACTCTGCGACCGCGACAAATCGCTGCTGGTCTTTGACGAAGTCATCTCGGGATTCCGGGCGTCCCCCGGCGGCGCGCAGCAGGTGTTCGGCGTCAAGCCGGACATGACCTGCCTCGGTAAGATCATCGGCGGCGGCCTGCCCGTCGGCGCCTACGGCGGGCGCGCGGACGTCATGGCCCTCGTCGCACCCTCAGGGCCCGTCTATCAGGCGGGAACGCTGTCAGGGAATCCGCTGGCGATGACCGCCGGGCTCTGGTCGCTCGGTGAGTTGTCGGAGAACCTGTACAAGCACCTGGCGAAGCTTGGCAGCCGGCTGGCGGCGGGGCTGGCAGACGCGGCTCGCGACGCGGGGGTCGCGCTCCAGGTCAACGCGTTCGGCTCGCTGCTGACCCCGTTCTTCACGAGTCACCCGGTGCGCGACTATCAGTCAGCGCTGACCGCGGACACCGCCGCCTACGGACGGTTCTTCCGGGCGATGCTCGAGGCCGGCATCTACCCTCCGCCGTCGCAGTTCGAAGCGTGGTTCCTGTCCGGAGCGCACACGCGAAAAGATGTGGATGCGACGATCAAGGCCGCGCGGAAGGCGATGAAGGTGGTGGCGGCGGGCTGAGGGTGAAGGAGTCGTCGCTCCTTCACCCGACGGACCCGCTCAGTGGATATCGGGCGCCTGCTCGAAGCGAACGCGGAGGATGGTCCCGGGCGGCAGCGTCACGTCCTTGCCTTCGGTCGCGGCGATCGTGCCGCCGCCACCGATCAGGACCCCGAGCACGGCCCCTTTCGCGCCGCCGATGATGCCGCCAATGATCGCACCGACCGCGGAGCCGGCGCCGATTTTCGCGACTTCACCCTTGATCCCTTCGCTCTCGAGTGCCTGCGTGACCGTCCCGCGCATCGGGTAGTCGCGCCCGCGCACCGTGATTTGATCGAATGCGACCGTCACGCTGCCCTTGCGGTCGGTCCGCGTCGCCTTGTCGACCGAGCTGACCACGCCCCGCATCACCGAGCCGGCCGGAATCAGCACGCGGTTGCCGTCATACATGTCGACGACGGTGGTCGCTTGAAAGCGATCCTCGACCTGCGCCTCGCCGGAGTTCAGCTCGCGCTCGAGTCGCACGTCGATCTCCCGGCCATCGAGCTCGTTGCCGCGTCCGCTCCGGCTGCTGCTGGTGCCCGAACGCGTGTCGCTCGGCCGGTTGTCGTAGACGTCGCTGCTCGACGACGTGCTGGTGCGATCGCTGCTCGATGACGTGCCCGTGCGGTCGCTGCTCGACGACGTGCCCGTGCGGTCGCTGCTCGACGAGGTGCCGCTCGCGGAGGTCCCGGTACGGTTGCGGCCGCGATCCGCGTCCGACGGATACGAGCTGGACGACGACGTCCCGGCATTCTGATGGGCACGGGCGCGCAGGTCCTGCAGCCGGGTCTGCACGTCGGAGTAGTCGCTGCGGCTGATCGACCCCTCTTTGCGCAACTTGACCTTCAAATAGGTCACCTCGTCTCGGAGGTCGTCGAGCTGTTCCTGCAGCCGCGCGGCGGCGTTCGCGTCAGTGCTGCGCAGCCGCGACACATCGCTGCTGGCCTGATACACATCGTCCTGCAAGCGCTGCAGGTCGGCGCTGCTGACGGTCTGGGCGGCTGCCGGCACCGCCACCATCAGCGCCGTCGCTACCAAAATCGCCTTCAGAAATCGTTCTGCACTCATACCTATATCCCTCACTCGAGCTGTCGATGCACGACAGGTACCAGATGTCCAAGTCCTCTCGATGAGTTAGACGCACAGGCGCGCGTGGCAGCTTTGCTGTCGCTTGACGTCCGGTTCCCGCTTTGGGGACTCCGCGCCCGACCTTTAGGTCGGGCGTGCAGTCATGTGCCGAGATCCTGACCCGCTGTGGGGCGCGGGTCGTCGCGAGCGCCGAGTGATAAAATCGACCCTTCATGCCAGTGGTCAAATTGCACCGGACAGTCGGGGTGCGCGTCGGCAACGTGCAGGTCGGCGGCGGCGCGCCGGTGGTGGTTCAATCGATGACCATGACCGACACCGCTGACCCGATCGCCACGGCTCGGCAGTGCATCGAGCTGGCCGAGGCGGGCTCGGAGATGGTGCGGGTCACGGTCAACCTGCCCGAAGCAGCCGCCGCGGTGCCGGAGATCAAGCAGCGGATGCTCGACGCCGGAGTGACCGCTCCGCTCATCGGCGACTTCCACTACAACGGCCACCTGCTGCTGACGCGTTATCCGGCCTGCGCCGTGGCGCTCGACAAGTACCGCATCAATCCTGGTAACGTCGGGACCGGCCGCCGACGTGACGAGCAGTTCTCGACGATTTGCAAGGTAGCCGGCGACAACGGCAAGCCGGTGCGGATCGGGGTGAACGGCGGCTCGCTCAATCAGGAACTGGTCGTGTCGCGGATGCAGGAGAATACCGACCGCGCGCTGGGCCTGACGTCCGAAGAGATCATCAACGAGTGCATGGTCACGTCGGCGATCGAGTCGACGGAGCTGGCGCTCGAGTCCGGACTGCGCAAGGATCAGATCATCATCTCGTGCAAGACGTCGCGCCCGCGCGACCTGATCGCGGTCTACCGCGAGCTGTCGCGGCAAACCGACCAGCCGCTCCATCTCGGCCTGACCGAGGCGGGCATGGGCACCAAAGGGCTGGTGTGGTCGGCCGCGTCGATGGGCGTGCTGCTGAACGAGGGGATCGGTGACACGATCCGCGTCTCCTTGACCCCGAAGCCGGGCGGCGATCGCCGTGAGGAAGTCTACGCGGCGTGCGAGCTGCTACAGGCGCTGGGCCTGCGCACCTTTGCGCCGAGCGTCACCGCCTGCCCCGGCTGCGGCCGGACCACCAGCAGCACGTTCCAGGAGCTCGCCGAGCGGACGCAGGAATACATCCGCGAACGGATGCCGCAGTGGAAGGTCGACTACGACGGCGTCGAGGCGATGACCCTCGCCGTGATGGGGTGTGTCGTGAACGGCCCGGGCGAGTCGAAGGCGGCGAGCATCGGCATCAGCCTGCCAGGGACCGGCGAGTCACCTAACTGTCCGGTGTTCATCGACGGCCAGCACTTCACGACCTTGCGCGGCACTTACGAGGAGCTCTCCGTCGCCTTCCGCGGACTCGTGGACGACTATGTCGCCACGAGGTATCCGCGGAGGCCCCACTAACCGCCGCTCAGTCGATCTTGCTCACCAGCGTGGCGCCCTTCTCGTACAGCTTGCGGCGCTGCTCACCCTCGACTTCATCGAACGCCGGCGTGCCGTTGGCGTCCGAGCCGCGGCCATCCGCGCGATCGGACATCTCGGTAGGCGCGATCTCCCGCCCACCAACCAGGTCCGGCGTGGCGTCACTCTGACGCTGTCCGGCGTTTTCTTCCTGCGGGACCGAGGTGTCGTCGATACCGCGATTCTGATCAGCCATGCGGGGATGCCTCCTGTCTGCTCCGGACAGCAAGCCGGGTGCCGCAGCAATCCGCCTCGACCATGCGATGAGCAGTGAGATCCCGCAAATCACCAGGCCGCTGGTCAGCCCCCACCACAGGCCCACGACACCGACCCCGACGCCGAAGCAGAGCACATAACCGAGCGGCAGCCCCACGAACCAGTGGCCCGCGAGATTCCAGATCATGGCGGTCCGGGTATCACCGAGACCGCGGAGGGCGCCCGTCGCCACCGCCTGAACACCGTCGAACAGCTGGAACACGGCGCCCACCGTCAGCAGGCGCACCCCGATCGCCATCACCGCTGCATCACTGGTAAACCCGCCGATGAGGGCCCTCGGGACGAGCAGGAAGGACAGCGCCGAGCACATCATGAACGTGACGCCGACCACGATCGCCGTCCAGCCTGACCGCGAGGCCGCCTCCAGATCGCGCCGGCCCACCGCATGGCCAACCCGGACGGCCGCCGCCGACGCCACGCCGAGCGGCACCATGAACGTGAACGCGGCAATGTTCACCGCAATCTGATGCGCCGCCAGAGCCGCGGGAGGCAGGCGCCCGGCGAGCGCGGTCGCCGATGCGAAGACCCCGACCTCCAGGGTGATCTGGCTTGCGGCCGGCAGGCCCAGCGCAATCAACCGGCGCATCAGCGGCGCCTCCACTCTAAGTGGCGTCTCGAACAATCCGGGCCGGCGGCCGCGCTCGCGTACGAGGATGACCACGAGGAGAAGCGCGGCCATTATCATCCGCGCCAGCACCGTCGCCCAGGCCGAGCCGCGCACGCCCATGGCCGGTGCGCCGACGTGCCCGTAGATGAGGATCCAATTGCCGAGGAGATTGACGACGTTGGCGGCGGCGAGCGCGATCATGATCGGCTTCACCACGCCCATCCCCTGCAGGTAGCGGCGGAACGCGGAATAGAGGAGCAGCGGCGGCACGCTCCACGTGAGCGCGTCGAGATACGGGCGGGTCAACGCGAGCACGCTCGGCGCCAGTCCCCATCCTTCCAGCGCGCCGCCAATCTGGAAGAGGACGAGCATGAACGGCAGCGAGACGACCAGCGCGAGGGTGACGCCATGCACCAGCCAGCGGTGACACGCCTCCAGGTCGCCGGCGCCGAACGCCCGCGAGACCAGCGCATCGAGCCCGAGCATGAGGCCCATCGCGAAGATCACGATCCCCATGAACAGCGAGCTGCCCACACCCACGGCGCCGATCGCTTCAGGTCCCAGCCGGCCCACCATCAACGTGTCCACCATCCCCATCGTCATCCACCCGAGCTCCGCGAGGACGACCGGCATGGCCAGCGTCAGCATCGGACGAAACTCAGGACGGAGGGTGCGGAAGGGCGGGAACACGGGTGGGAGATATTAACGGGATCCGGGATCCGGGATCCGGGATCCGGGCTCGCTGGTTCAAGGTTCAGAGTTCAGGGTGCAACGTTCGTTTCCAGGGTTCGACGGTTCAGCGTTCTGCGTCGGGATGGTTTGCGTCTCAGAACCGGGAAAGCGGACGCAGAACCAGCTGGTGGCTGAGAGCTGAAACGTAGCGAAGCAGCGGTCAGGGCGCGCGGAAGCGGCGGGCGTTCATCTCGACGAGGCGGCGGAGCTCGGTGAGCGGCTCCGGGTTGTCGTCGACCTGCAGGCGAAGCACGACGTCGTTGTGCAGCCACACGCCGCCGTCCTTCTTGACGATCAGCATCGCCGCTGACTGCTTGCCGCGCTTGTCGCCTCCGGCGGCCTGGCCGGCATCGAGTGCCGCCATAAGCCGCAGCGAGAGATGGCCGGGCGTCGCCTCGAAGGCGCGGACCATCTCGGTCACGACGGCTTCTCCCGCGAGGATGTTCCCCTGCGCAGTGCAGAACTTCCACTCGCGTTCCCCGCCCAGGGAGTCGCCTGTGGGCCGGTGTGCGCGGCGAAGTTGCCTTTCGCGTCGATCACCGCGAACTGACGCCCTTCCTTGGGCCAACTCTGGCCGTTGAGGCCGGGGTCCGGATCGCTGGCAAGAATCGCCGGAATGATCGCCGCGGGGATGAGGGAACTGAGAACGCCGCGGCTCATCGCCACGGCACGAGTCGTTCGATCCACTCGATGCGCATCAGGTCGTTGTAGATGACCGTCACCATCAGGGTGAGCAACAGCACGAAGCCGGCCAGGAGCATCTTCTCCTTCACCCGCATGCTGAAGTCGCGTCGAGAGAGGCCCTCGAGGGCGAGGATCGCGATGTGTCCCCCGTCGAGCACCGGGACCGGCATCAGGTTGAGCAGTCCGAGATTCAGGCTGATCATCGCCATCAAGCCGAACAGCTCCGTCCAGCCCCGCTCGACCGCATCGCCCGACAGCTGACCGATCGCGACCGGGCCCATCAGCTGCTTGACCGACGTCTCACGCGTGAAGAGACCACCCAGCGTCTTGATGATGAGCCGCGTCCATTCCCAGTTGCGCTCCGCACTCAGTTTGAGCGCTTCGACCGGACCCGGCTCCACCGTGCGCACCTGGAACTGGCTGATCTGGGCCCCGATGCGGACCGTGCCGTCCACCTTGTGCGGCGTCACCGTGAGCGGAATCATCTTGCCGTCGCGCAGGATCTCGAGCGGGAGCGGCTGCCCTTCGTGAGCGCGGATCAGCTCGATCACGCGTTCGCGCGAAATGTTCTGCTCACCGTTGGCCGCCATGATCGTGTCGTGCACCTGGAGACCGGCGTCGTGCGCCGGCTCGCCGGCGTTGGTGCCGAGAATCTCGGGGTGCATGATCGGCAGCACGCCGATCTCGCCAAGGTCGAACTTGCCAATCGCGCGAGGTGTGATCTGGTGCTCGGTCCGGGTGCCGTTCCGCTCGATCGACAGCGTGATCGGCTGGTTCGCCTTGGGCAGGACGGCGACCGAGAACTCTTCCCAGTTGCCGACCGGCTGGCCGTTGACCGCGACGATCCGATCCCCTACCTGGAGCCCCGCCTGCTCGGCGACTGACTTGGCGGTCACCGCGCCAATCACTGACGGGTCGCGATCGAAGGCCGGAACCTGGGCGCCCTGGTAGAGGACGGCGGCCATGACCAGCCAGGCCAGGGCCAGGTTCATGATCGGGCCCATCACCAGGACCTGGAACCGCTCCCATTTGCTCTTGGAGAGAAACTCGTCCGGCGCGCCGGTCCGGTTGTCTTCCGGATTCTCGCCGGCCATCTTGACGTAGCCGCCCAGCGGGATGACGCTGATCGCGTATTCCGTGTCGCCACGGGTGAAGGACAGCAGCTTCGGTCCGAAGCCGAGTGAAAAAGTGAGCACGCGGACGCCGATCCGGCGCGCCGCGAGGAAATGCCCAAGCTCGTGCACGAAGACGAGCACGCCGAGCACGAATACAAAGGCAAGAAGGCTTGTCACTTAGAACTCCGCAGATCCGTCATTGTAACCCCGCGGCCGACCGGCCGGCGAACTCGCGCGCCCAGCGGTCGATCACGCGAACGTCACCCAGATTACAAATAGGGCCGGCTCCATTCCGGTCGTGGGCGTCCATCGCCCCGGCGATGACTTCGGGAATGGCCGTGAACGGCAACTGCCCGGCGAGAAAAGCCGCGACAGCGACCTCGTTGGCGGCGTTGAGGACGACCGGCAGCCCCGCGTCCCCGCAGAGCGCGCGAAAGGCCAGATCGAGGCACGGAAAGCGCGCGGTGTCCGGGGCGGCGAACTCGAGCGTCCCGCACCGGGTCAGGTCGAGGGGCGGCAGCGGCGCCGTCCAGCGATCCGGGTAGGAGAAGGCGTATTGGATCGGCAGCCGCATGTCCGTCACCCCGAGCTGCGCAATAATCGAGCCGTCCACCATCGACACCATCGAGTGCACGACCGACTGGGGATGTACCAGGACGTCGATGCGGTCGGACGGGACCCCGAACAGCCAGTAGGCCTCGATCACCTCGAGCCCTTTGTTCATCAGGGTGGCCGAATCGATGGTGATCTTCGGTCCCATCTTCCACGTCGGATGCCGTAAGGCGTCAGCAGCGGTCACATTGCGAAGCGCCTTCGCCGACAACTCACGAAATGGCCCACCTGACGCGGTGAGGATCAGTCGATCGACCTCCGCGGTAGTCCGCGCATGCAGGCATTGATGGATGGCGTTGTGCTCGCTGTCGACCGGCAGCACAGCCACGCCGCGCCGCCGGGCGGCTTCCATCACGACTGCCCCGGCCATCACCAGCACTTCCTTGTTCGCGAGCGCGATGGCCTTTCCGGCCTCGATCGCGGCCAGCACCGCGTCGAGTCCTGCCGTGCCGGACGAGGCGCACAGCACGACGTCGGCGTCGGGATGGGTCGCGACGGCGATCAGGCCGTCGCGCCCTGCCTCTGCAATCGGCGGTTCCGGCCGGCCAAGGTCGCGCAAGGCAGCTCGGGCCTCGGCGAGTGCCTCGCCAGTCGCCATCGCGATCGCCTCGGGCTGGTAGCGGGCGACCTGCTCGGCAAAGCGCGCCACGTTCCCGCCCGCGGCCAGCGCGACGACGCGCAGGCGATCGGGATGCGCATCGACGACCGCGAGCGCACTCTGGCCGATCGAGCCGGTCGATCCAAGGATGGCAACGCGCTTCATCAGATCTGGAGGTAGCGGACGAACACGTAGAAGACCGGGCCGGCGAACAGCCAGCTGTCGATGCGATCCAGCACGCCGCCGTGTCCCGGGATCAGATTGGAGCTGTCCTTCAGTCCCGCGCTCCGCTTGAGCAGCGATTCGAACAGATCGCCGACGATGCCGACGGCCACGACGGCGGCGGCCATCAGGACGAGCAGCGGCAGACGGGTGTCGGGGAATACACGCATCCCGCCGAGCACCATCGCCGCCCCGCCGACCACTACCCCGCCCACTGCTCCCTCGACGGTCTTTTTCGGACTGATCGCCGGCGCGAGCAGATGCCGGCCGAACGCTCGGCCGCTGTAGTACTGGGCCGAGTCGCTGACGATGATCCCGAGCGCCAAGAGGCCGACGACGTCACGCCCGGCCACCCGCAGCGCGGCCAGCGCGCCGAGCGGCAGGCCGATGTAGAGGGTCGGGAAGAGCGCCGCGGCCGCGTCAGCCAGCACGCCCGGCCCGGGCTGCGCGGAGGCAACCGCGAGCGCGCCCATGGTGATCAATGCGGTGAGCAGCACGAGCTCGGTGGCGTTGGAGCCGGAAGCCACCGCCACACACGCCGCGAGCACCGCGGTCCCCGCGAGCGCGCGCGGCACGCGCAACCCGAGCGCCGCCGCCAGCCGCGCATATTCGACAAACGACAGCGTCGCGGCGAGCAACGCCAGGATCAGCGTGGCCAGCGGCGGAAGGTAGGCAACCGTGCCGATCAGGACCGGCAGCAGGATGGCCGCGCTCAGGACGCGCGTCACCGGCGAATCTCCGGCGCGATCGGTGGGGTCATCGGCCGGCGATCGCCGGCTGGGTGATGCCACCGTACCGGCGGTGGCGCTTCTGGTAGGCGAGGATCGCCTCCAGGAGGTGCTGCTTGCGGAAGTCCGGCCAGAGCGTCTCGGTGACCCAGATCTCGGCGTAGGCGATCTGCCACAGGAGGAAGTTGCTCACCCGCATCTCGCCGCTGGTCCGGATCAGCAGATCGGGATCCGGCTGACCCGCGGTGTAGAGACAGCCAGCGAAACGCTCCTCGTCCAGATCCGCGGGCGCAATCCCCGCCTCAAGCAGCCGGCGCGCCGCTTCGACGATCTCCGCCCGGCCGCCATAGTTCAAGGCGATGTTGAACAGCATCCCCGGATTCCCGGCGGTCTTCTCCTCAGCCGCGGCCAGCTCGCTGCGCACGTCCGTGGCGAGATCGCTGACCCGTCCGATCACCCGGAAGCGGATGTTGTTGCGCAGCAGCGTGTTCAGCTCCAGCCGCAGATACCGCTTGAGCAACATCATCAGGGTCGAGACCTCGGTCACCGGACGCTTCCAGTTCTCGACCGAGAAGGCATAGAGTGTCAGCACCTCGATCCCGAGCCGGGCGGAGCCCTCGACCACATCGCGCACCGACTCGATCCCGGCCCGATGGCCCTCGACGCGCGGCAAATGGCGCTGCGCCGCCCACCGTCCGTTGCCATCCATGATCACGGCGATATGGCGCGGCAGCCGATCGAACTGGACCTGGCGGACCAGCCCCTCCTCTGCGGAGCCCGGGGTCACGACGGACAGGATGTCTTGGAGTGACATTCAGGTCGGCGAAATCAATCCTCGATGATACAGGCTGCTCCGGGACGTCAGCAAGGCAGCGGCCGCGTGCTTTGCATTATAAAGCATCCGCGGCGCCGTAGCGCACCGCGATCAGGAAGAGGCCTTGCGGCGGCGCCGTCCGGCCGGCGCGAGCTCGATCGCGCGACGCGAGGATGTCTCGGATCGCGTCCGGCGCCCAGCGTCCCTGCCCGATGTCGACCAGCGTGCCCACGATGTTGCGGACCATGTGGCGGAGAAAGCCGTCCGCCGTCAGCCTGATGACCAGCGGCCGGTCGGGACCTTGTCCGTCGGTCCACTCGAGCGCGGCGAGCGTGCGGACGGTTTCCTCGGTCCCGCTGCCGGTTCCCTGGAACGCCGCGAAATCGTGCCGCCCGATCAGCCCCGCGCCCGCCTCTCGCATCGCCACGAGGTCAATCGGCTGCGCCACGTGCCAGGCGTAGCGCGCGCAGAATGGGGACACGAACGGCGCGTTGACGACACGGTATTCGTAGACCTTGCCGAGCGCGGCGAAACGGGCGTGGAAGCCCGGCGGCGCGTCCTCGATCGCCGTTACCCGCACGGCGGGCGGCAGGACCGCGTTCAGCCCGCGCTGGATCGCGGACGGGTCGTGCGTGGCGGTCAGCGTGACGCTGGCGACCTGCGCCAGGGCATGGACGCCGGCGTCCGTGCGTCCCGAGCCGTGCACCATCACCGGGCCGCCCTCAAAGGCGGCCAGCGCGTCCTCGAGCAACGCCTGGACCGATACGCCGGCCGCCTGGCGCTGCCAGCCGACCAGGTCGGTGCCGTCGTAGGCGATCGTCAGCTTGAGGGTGCGTGGGGACACCGCGCTACCGGCTGCGCATCACGCCCGCGAGCCTGGCTTGGTGATCGGATGACCCTGCGCGCACAGCGGGCACCGATCCGGAGGCCACGATTGCACCTCCAGCTTGACCAGCGACTGGAGCGGCAGACCGAGCGTCGCCCCGTCGGCGCCGCGATCGATGATTGCTGCCGCCCCCACGACGTGCGCTCCCGCCGCCGCCGCGGCACGCGCGGTCTCGATCGTCGACCCGCCGGTCGTGATCACGTCCTCGACGATCAGCACGCGGTCGGTGCCCCCCAGCGCGAATCCCCGCCGTAGCGTCAGGCCGCCATCGACCCGCTCCGCGAACAGCGCTCGCACACCGAGTCCCCGACCGACTTCCTGGCCGATCACGATTCCGCCGAGCGCCGGCGAGAGCACGACGGTCGGCTGCAGGTGCGCATTCTTCTCCGCCAGTGCTTCGCCCAGCGCGGTCGCGAACTCGGGAAACTGCAGCACGAGCGCGCTCTGCAGATAGCGGTTGCTGTGCAGGCCGGAGGACAGCTTGAAGTGCCCTTCGAGCAGCGCGCCCGACTGGCGGTAGAGATCGAGTACGGCCTCCTGCTCCGTCAATTCGTCGCCTTTCCGGCCCTGGTGAGACGCAGGTTGTCTTCGAACAATTTGAGAATCCGGCGGTATTCGTCGGCCCAGCTCGTCGCCTCGGTGAAGGCGTGGTTCTCCACCGGATATGGCGCGATCTCCCAGTTCTCCTTGCGGAGCTCGATCAGCCGCTGCGTCAGGCGGACCGAGTCCTGGAACAGCACGTTCGTGTCCACCATGCCGTGACAGATCAAGAGCGCCCCTTTCAGCCCGTCGGCGAAATAGATCGGCGAGCTCTGACGGTAGGCCTCGGCGTCCTTCTGCGGCAGATTGAGGATGTTCGAGGTGTAGCCATGGTTGTAGCGGGCCCAGTCGGTCACCGGGCGCAGTGCCGCGCCGGCGGCGAAGACGTCAGGCGTCGTGAACATCGCCATCAGCGTGATGAAGCCGCCGTAACTGCCGCCGTAAACTCCGATCCGCTTCGCATCGACCTTCTCCTGCGCGACAAGGTATTTCGCACCGTCGACGATGTCCTCGAGATCGCGACCGCCCATGTGCCGGTAGATGGCGGTGCGCCAGTCACGGCCGTAACCCGAGCTGGCCCGATAGTCGACGTCGAGCACGACATAGCCGCGCGACGCGAGCAGGTTGTGGAACATGTACTCGCGGAAGTAGCTCGCCCAGTAGCGATGCGCGTTCTGCGCGTAGCCGGCGCCGTGCACGAACACGACCGCGGGACGGGTCGGGTCGCGACGCGCGTTGATCATCTCCGGCGTGAACAGGCGGGCGTAGACGTCGACGCCGTCACGCGCCTTGAAAGTGATGACCTTCGGATCGATCCACTTGAAGCTGCGCCACTCCGCGGTCGGCGTGATCGTGACCTGCCGAGCGGTCGCACCCGGCGTGTTCGGCATCACGTAGACCTCCGGCGGCTTGTTGCTGTACGAGTACACCAGACCGAGCGCGCCATCGTCCGGCGAGACTTCCGCCTCGTTGGAGCCGGTCATCGTCGTCAGGCGGGTGCGGGCGCCGCCGTCCACGGCCATCGTGTAGATCTGGCGCTCGCCGGGATGGACCTCGCTGGTCGTGAGATAGAACTTCTTGCCATCGCGCGACAGCTCCGCGGCGGCGATTTCCCAGTTGCCGCTGGTCAGCTGCTTCGGCTTCGCGTCTCCCTGGCCGGCGTCGAGGGTGTAGAGATGCATCCAGCCATCGCGCTCGGACAGGAACCACGCGCGGTGCGTACCGGGCAGGAACTGCACCGGCGCTGCCGCCGGCCCGCCCCCTTCCCGCACCCACGCGTCGTCGTGCAGGAGGTCGACCACCTTCGTCTTGCCGGTTTCCGGATCGATCGTCACGAGCCAGCGATCCTTGTTGTCGGCGGATCGCACGCCGGCGATCGCCAGCTGGCCGTCGTCTGACAGCGACGGCATCGACCACCGCACGTCGCGCTCCGCCTTCTTCGGCGTGCGCGCGTCGGCCGACGTCGCCGCCGCAGTGTCTGCGGACGATGCGGGCTTGCCCGGCGCGTCTTTGTCGTCGGTGGGTTTTGCCGGGGTCGCCGGCTTCGTGTCCTCGACCACCGGCGGGGCGAAGGTTGCGTCAGCCCAAGCCGTCTTGCCGGTCTCGAGATTCAGAATCGCGAGCAGCCGGCGATCCTGCGTATCGCCAACATTGGTCCGGCCGGGGATGTCTTCGGTGTAGCCGCTGTCGGTGACGTAGTTCGGCACGATGGTGTTCTTCGCTCCGACGGGCCGCTCGGCGACGATCACGAACACGTGAACGTTGTCGGGCGCGAGCTGCAGATCGACCGCGCTCTGCCGATCCTGCAGTTCGAGCGCCGGCAGCTTGCGCTTCCGCTCCTTCTCTTCGTCCCGCTTCTTGTCCTCGCGCTGTTCTTTCAGAAAGCCGATCAGCTTCTCGTCTTCGTCGCGGATGAACTTCTGGCTGTCGGTCAGGCGCGGTTCCGGCTTCTTCGGGCCGACGTCGGCCAGCTGCGCCACCAGCGCAGGGCTCGCGCTGTCCAGCGCGACGGCGAACAGGTTGCCGTCGCGGACATAGGTGACGGCGGTGTCCTTCCGTGCCCAGCGCGGGTTCGACTCGCTGCCCGTCGTCCGCGTGATTTGACGCCTGATGCCGCTCGACGCGTCAACCATCACGACATCCCCGTCGTCTACAAACAGGACGCGTTTGTGGGCGGCGTCCCAGCGTCCGCCGCTGGCGGGTGGGACGTTCCGGGCCTCGTCTTCGGAGAGCTTGCGCGGCTCTCCGCCGGTGCGGCCGACGACGTAGGTCGCGGCTTCGCGCTCACCCGGCTTGCGCCACTCGAAAAACAACTGCTGCGAATCAGCCGACCAGCGCAGCCCGGTCGGCGGATACCCGACGAGGTCGGGGCCTCGCATGATGCTGTCGACCGTCAGCTCGAAGTTCCCGGTTTTCGCGACTGCTGGCGGCCTGACCGCCGCGGACTGGGCAGAGATCGTAGACACGGACGAGCTGCCGAGGACAGCGGCCGCGACGACAAGACGAATGAGGCGCATGAACGTCTAACCCCGTGGAAACAGTGAAGGCCGCGGCGCGAGGGTGAGGGCGGTCAGACCCGCCGCCAGTATACATTTTGGAAACACCGCCCCCGCGCGTTCCGTCTTCACCTGAATCGCTGCCGTCGGCAACAAGCTCGCTTGGAATGGCATCGAATCTTGCTATTCCAGCACCATCGCCTTACTGAGATTGCTTCTGGAGAACTTTGGCAATGCGCTTCGATCAGCAGAAACCGGCCTCCTTCCGGACGCTCCGGCTCGGGGCTCTCGCTTTCGCCCTGTCCGCTTACGGCAGCGGGGTGTCCGCTTTCGGACAGGCGGTGACGCCGCCGGTCCAGGGACCGCAGGTGCAGACGCCACCGGCCCGACCGGCCCCCATGACGTCCGGCGCTGCGCAGGACACCGGACCCGGTGCAAGCACGGTCAAAATCAGCTCGGACGACGCGGTGAAGATGGCGCTCGAGAACAATCTCGGAATTCGCGCCGAGCAGTTGAACCCGCAGATCCAGACGTATGCGGTCGCCCAGGCCCGCGCCGCTTACGGGCCGAGCCTGTTCTCGACGACATCGACGCGGAGCAGCACGACGCCGCCGGGTAACTTCCTCACCGGCACGGGGACCACGCTGAGCAACGACAGTCTGCGGACGAATGCGGGGCTCCAGCAGCTGGTGCCATGGGGCGGGGGCCGCTACACGGTGTCCTGGGATGCCTCCAAGCTGACGACCACCGATGCCTCGAGCCGCTTCAATCCGCAGCTCGACTCGGGCCTCTCGGCGGGCTACACACAGCCGCTCCTGCGCAACTTCACCATCGACAGCACGCGTCAGACGGTGCTGCTCAATCAGGTGCTGCAGCAGGTGGCGGACATCGATCTGCGGCAGACCCTGACGCAGACCTCGCGCGCGGTGCGCAACGCCTACTTCGATCTCGTGAACGCGATCGCCGGGCTCGAGGTCTCGCAGCAATCCCTCGAGCTGACCCAAACGTCGCTCAGGAACAATCAGCGGCGCGTCGACGTCGGCACCATGGCCCCGATCGACATCGTGCAGGCCCAGGCGGAGGTCGCGGCCAACGAAGAAGCGGTGATCGTCGCCGAGGGCCAGATTCGGACCGCCGAGGATCGGCTCCGCACGCTGGTGATGAACCCGTCGCAGCCCGACTTCTGGACCACGCGGCTCGAGCCCTCCGAGCAGCCGACCCTCGCGCCGCAGCCGGTCGACGTGGACGCGGCCATCGCCAACGCGCTGACGAATCGCACCGACCTGGCGCGCCAGCGCAAGTCGATCGAACAGACCGACATCGGCCTGAAGTACGCCCGCAACCAGCGGCTGCCGGGGCTCGACGTGACCGCGGCCTACGATCTGGTCGGCACCGCCGGCACGCAGCGGCAGTTCGCCCTGGATCCGGTGACCGGCGTGCCGTTCGTCGTCGATCAGTCGAATCGGGCCTTCAGCGATGCGCTCCACGACGTGTTCGGCAACCAGTTCCGGACCTGGAGCGTGCAGCTGAACGTCAGCTATCCGCTCGGCCGCAGCGTGGCGGACGCCGCGGTCGCCCAGGGCAAGCTGCAGCACGATCAGCGGACGACCGGGCTGCAGGATCTCGAGACGCAGGTGGTGGCCTCGGTCCGTGAGGCCGGGCGGCAGGTCAGCACGTCGCTGAAGCGGGTCGAATCCACCAAGAAGGCCCGCGAGCTTGCCGAACAGAGCCTGCAGGCCGAGGAGAAGCGGCTGGCGGTCGGGCTGTCGGACACGTTCCGCGTCCTCCAGGCCCAGCGCGATCTGGCGCGCCAGCGCGTCAACGAGCTGAACGCGATCATCTCCTACAACCGCGCGCTGGTCGACTTCGAAGCGGTCCAGACGGTCCCGCTCCGATAGGCGGGGCTACTTCTTCGTCAGCATGCCCGGCGAGTTCCACTTGATCACGTGGTAGGTCGCCGGGCCGTCGCCCACGTTGCGGATGCTGTGCAGCTGGTTCGCGGCCTGGAAGATGATCGACCCCGGCCCGACACGTTTCAGCTCGCCGTTGACCAGCGACTCAACCGTCCCCTCCTTTACGATCACCAGCTCCTCGTCGGGATGCTGGTGCGGAGCATGCGGTGACTCCCCCTTGTTCAACGTGGTGATGTGAATCTCGAGCTCGTCGAGCGTGGCGGTGGGCTGCTGCACCACCGTCCGCACGGCGCCGGTCTTGTTCGGCTTCGCGACGAAGCTGTTCCAGTCGAAAATCGCCGACCCCAGCACCCCCCGCCGCGCGTCGAGCGTGGTGACGGCGACAAGGGTGAGTCCGGCGCCGACGAGGGCGACGCGCACGTCTCGACGAGTGATCATCTCGGACCTCCAGGAAGTAGCGGCGTCCCGCCGCGGGCGGCCGATTCTACTCCGCTTCGCGGCCGCGACCTTGCGGTCTTGGGCTTTGGGCGTTGGGCCTTGGACTTTTGGTTTGTCCGGCGACCGGGCCCGCGCATCGTCCCAGCGCCCAGCGCCCAGCGCCCAGCGCCGAGCGCCGGGTCCCGGGTCCCGAGTCCCGTTACTTGAACACCGCCACGTAATAGCGATCCGTCGCGACCTCCAGCGTCGCCTTCGTCAGCGTGGTGCTCATCGTCTGCCAGTCAGTCGTCGGCCGCACCGTTTGCCACTGCCCCGCCGTCCCGATCTTGATCGGCATGGCGAACGCCCGCTCGTCGGCGCGCCAGCGGTAGGCCATCGTGCCCTCGGCCTCGTTGAACGAGACCTCGAACACCGGCAACTCCGCGCGGCGGAGGTACTGGTCGAACACCGGCGTGAGGTCCTGACCGAGCTGCGCGTTGACGTAGCGGACGATGTCTTCGGTCAGGATGTTCTGGTACTTGAAGTGCTGGAAGATGTCCCGGATCAACTTCCACCACCGCGCATCGTCATCGACGACGGACCGCAGCGTGTTCAGGAACAGCGCGCCCTTGAAGTACATGTCCTGCGACGGCGATCGGTGGATGCCGCGCTGGGTGATGACCGGCTCGCGGTTGCGGACCTTGGTCTTGTACGCGTTGACGTAGCGCAGCGCCTCGTCGCGGCCGAACTGGTGCTCGACGTAGAGCGCCTCGAGGTAGGTGGTCCAGCCTTCGTGGATCCACATATCCGAGACGTCGGCGGCGGAGACCGCGTTGCCGAACCACTCGTGGCCGCTCTCGTGGATGATGATGAAGTCGAACTTGAGGCTGGTGCCGACGCCGGTCCAGTCCCGTTCGAGATAGCCGTTGGCGAAGTGGTTGCCGTAGGTGACCGCGCTCTGATGCTCCATCCCGGAGTACGGCACCTCGATCAGTTTGTAGCCGTCCTTCTTGAACGGGTACTCACCGAAGTAGTGCTCGTAGGCTTCGAGCATCGGCTTGGCCTGCGCGAACTGGCGCTTGGCACCCTCCAGGTTGCCCGGCGTCACGAAGAAGTCGAGCGGCAGGTCGCCCAGCCGGTCGGCGAAGTGAACGTAGTTGCCGATGTTGAGGGAGACGTCGTAGTTGTTGATCGGATACTGGACCAGCCAGTCCCAGCGGGTGTAGCCGTCGCCGAGATCGGTCTTGCCCACGAACCGGCCGTTCGAGACGTCGACCAGATCGTTCGGGATCGCGACGCTGATCTCCATCCGCTCGACTTCGTCCCGCCATTGATCCTTGTTCGGCCACCACACCGCTGCCCCTTCATCCTCGCACGCCGTGAAGATCCAGTCGTGACCGTCGGGATCCTTGAGATACGCCATCCCGCCGAACCGGCCCTGCTGCTTCGGCTGGCCGGAGTAATGAAAGTCGATGGCGTACTCACGGCCCGCCTTGAGCGTGTCGGGGAAGTCGACGTAGACAGTGTTCAGGTCGCGCTCGTACTGCAGGGTCGTGCCGCCCATCGTGATGCGGTCGACATCGAGGTTGGCGTAGAGATCGAGCTGGATTCTGGTGTCGTCCTTCAGCATCCGGAAGCGGATGGTGTTCGTGCCGGCGATCGATTTCTTCACCGGATCGACCCGGACGTCGAGGCGATAGAAGAGCAGGTCGTTGTTGGCGCGGTAGCGTCCGTATTCGCCGCGCAGGATGTCGGCACGGGTCGGCGGCTTCTGCGTCGGCACGGGTGGGCCCGGCGCGGCAGGCGCCGCCGGAGCCGGCGTGGTTCCGCGGCCCGCGGCGGTGGGCGCAGCCTGACCCGGGGTCTGCGCGCGTCCGGCCATGGCCAGCAGGACAGACAGGATCAGCGTGGCCAGGATCCGGTTCGGAAACATGCGCTTATCTTGCCTCAGCTCGCCTCGCCGGCGGATTGGCGCGGCGGCCGATGACTCCGCCGCTTGCTGTTACACTCGCTCGCGTGAAGCTGACCGTCACGGTCATCACGTTGAACGAGGCCGCGCACATCGAAGCCGCACTCGCCTCGGTCGCGTGGGCGGACGAAATCATCGTGGTGGACTCGGGCAGCACCGACGGAACCGTGGAGAAGGCGCGGCCGCTCGCCACACGGGTCGAGCAGCACGCGTGGGCCGGATACGGCGCCCAGAAGAATCACGCCAGCGAGCTCGCCTCGCACGATTGGATCCTGTCGATCGACGCCGACGAGCGGGTCACGCCTGAACTGGCGGCCGAGATTCGCGCCACCCTCGAACAGCCGGCGGTGGGCGGCTATCGGATCCCGCGGGTCACGTATTACCTGGGACGATGGATTCGGAGCACCGATTGGTATCCGGACCTGCAGCTCCGGCTCTACGACCGGCGCGCCGCGTCGTGGAACCATCGCCGGGTGCACGAGCGCGTCGAGCTCGGTAGCCGGCCCGGGCGGCTGCGCCACGAGCTCCAGCACTTCGCCTACCGCGATGTCTCTCATCACCTCGCGACGATCGATCGCTATACCACCCTCGCCGCGGATCAGTCGCTCGCCGATGGACGGCGCACCAGCGCGCTCGCGGCCGTGCTGCACCTGCCGTTCGCGTTCATGCGCAACTACATCCTGCGCCGCGGATTCACCGACGGCGGCGCCGGCCTGCTGGTGTCGGCGCTGAACTCGTACTACGTGTTCATCAAGCTGTTGAAGCTGTGGGAGCGCCAGCAGCGGACCGGCGCGGCGCGTTGACCTGATGTTCTCGCTGCACATCGACACGGCGCGGAGCTGGCGCGGCGGCCAGAACCAGGTGCTCGTCACCGTCATGGGGCTGCGCGCGCTGGGCCATCGCGCGACCCTGGTGGCACATCCGAGCGGGCAGCTGCGCGAGCGAGCGAAAGAAGGCCTCGACCTGATCCCGCTGGCCCCGGCCAACGAGATGGACCTGAGCGCGGCATGGCGGCTGTCGCGTCTGCTCAAGCGCCTCAAGCCGGATCTCGTGCACGCCCACGATCCCCACGGCGTCGCGATGGCCGCGCTCGCGCTGTCGATGAGCACCCAGCTGGCCAAGCCGCCGCTGATCGCCGCACGCCGGGTCGACTTCCATCTCCGCGGCGGCGCTCTTTCGCGCTGGAAGTACCGCCAGGTCGACTGCTTCATCTGCGTCTCGGAGGCCATTCGCCGGATGCTCATCTCCGACGGCGTGCCGCCGGCGCGAACGGTCGTCGTCAACGAGGGGATCGATCTCGAGCGCGTCGAGGCAGCGCCTGCGGCGCCGCTCCACGCGGAGCTCTGGTTGCCGACGCACGCGCCGATCGTCGGCAACGTCGCGGCGCTCGTCCCGCACAAGGGTCAGCGCCACCTGATCGACACCGCGGCGCTGGTGGTCCAGCGCGTACCGGACGCGCAGTTCGTGATCGCCGGCGAAGGCGAGCTCCGCCCGGTGCTGGAACGGCAGATCCGCGACAAGCACCTCGAGAAACACGTCACCCTGCTTGGCTTCCGCCCCGACGTGCTGTCGCTGCACAAGGCGTTCGACGTGTTCGTGATGAGCTCGGTGACCGAAGGGCTCGGCACGTCGCTGCTCGACGCGATGGCCTCTGGGAAGCCGGTCGTCGCCACGACCGCGGGCGGGATTCCCGAGGTGGTTGAGGACGGCCTGACGGGCCTCCTCGTCCCGCCGCGCGATCACGACGCGATGGCCGATGCCATCGTGCGCCTCCTGACCGACGCGGACCTGCGGCGGCAGATGGGCGAGGCGGGTCTGGCCAGCGCGCGGGAACGTTTCAGCGTCGACCGTATGGTGCTGGACACGCTGCGGGTCTACCAGCGCGTCGCGCTGCACCCGCACCAGGAGAATAAGGAGGACGCTACCGTGGAACCGCGGCAAACCCGGCGCGGCACCCCGAGCGGCCAATCGGACACTCGTCGAACGTGATCGCCTTGCCGTTATCGGAGAAGGTCACCCCGCGTACCGCGGCGCGGGTGCGGCCATCGGCGAGCGGGGTCACCAGCGTGATTTGTCCGGCCGGGGCACGGGACGCCGGGTCGTAGAAGCGGAGCTGGGTGCCGTCGATCAGGAACGCGACGCGGCTGCCATCCCTGGTCCACACGATCTCGTCGCAGCGCGAATTCTGCTCGAGCACCCCGACCTTGACGGCATTGGCCCGGCCGTCGCCAATCCACAATGCCTGACACGGACCGCTCCAGCACCGACGGTTCTCGGCCCACGCCGCATGCGTGCCGTCCGCGGACGCGGCAAACAGCGTCTCGCGGGTCGCGAGCTTGGTGCCGGCAAAGAACGCCCCCATCGCGATGGCTAGCACCAGCACGAACCACAACAGCCTTTTCATCGAGCGCTCCTCGTCGTTCGTGGGCGGCACTGCCCCTTCAACGGGCACTGGGAGTTCCCTTGCGGACGGCCGTCGCCGCACGCGCCCATCATCCCGACGTGACACAACGCGAAATCGAACCGCACCGGATCTTCGGGATCCAGCGTGCGCAGCGCCCGGGTGATGTCGGCGGCCATCCGCCAGCCGGGGCTGACGTACTTCGTCAGCCGGAGGCACCGGCCCAGCCTGATCACGTGGGTGTCCAGCGGTACGATGAGCTGCGCGGGCGACACCGAGGCCCAGGCACCGAGATCGATCTCGTCGCGCCGCACCATCCAGCGCAAATACAGATTGAGCCGCTTGCACGCGCTGCCGGCCGACGGCCGCGGGAAGAAGTAACACACTCCGGGACGTTTCGAGAGCCGGCCGTACACCGAACGGACGTCGAAGGCGATCGCCCGGCTCGAGAAACGATCGAGGGCCTCGCCGATGTCCTCGGCGTGCGGGTCGAGGCCGGCGGCGAAGAACTGCTCGATGGAGCCAGCTTCCTCGACCATCTGCCGCAGCACCCACAGCAGCGCGGCGATGTCCTCGCCGCGCGTCCAGCGATGCACCATGGCCCGCAGCTCGGGGTGCGGCGCGGACGGATCGAAGGTGCGCACGAAAGCCGCCGGATGCGGCCCCAGGATCCGGAACAGCGTGGTGATGGAGTTGAGGACGCTGGCGACGCGCCCGAACGCCAGCGCCGCGGCGCAGAAGCCGGCGATCTCGCGGTCTCCTGGCGCCGCATACGGGCGGACCAGATGGACCGGATCGCTCGCCGAATCCTCCCGGTTGTAGTCGCCGTACAGCCGATCGAGCGCCGACCGCATCTCTCGCTGTTTCATCGGCACGCGGCCAATCGCCTGGCGACTCGCCGCGACGCCGTGCGCCGGTCGAGGCGTCATCACTGCGGCTGCTGATACACGACCCGGCCGCCGACGATAGTGGCCGCGACGCCGCCGCGAAACTGCCAGCCGTCATACGGCGTGTTCTTGGACCGCGATCGCAGCGCGCTGGCCTTGACGGTCGTGCGCAGGTCGGGCGCGAGAACCGTGATGTCGCCCGGCTGCCCCTCGGCAAGGGACCCTCCGGGCACCCCGAGGATCTGTGCCGGATTCACCGACAACAGCTCGATCATCCGCGTCAGCGTGATCCGGCCGGTGTGGATCAGCCGGTCGAACACGATCGGCACGGCCGTCTCGAGGCCGACGATCCCGAACGGGGCGCGGTCGAACTCGACCATCTTCTCGTCCGCGTGATGCGGGGCGTGATCGGTGGCAATCGCGTCGATGGTGCCGTCGGCAAGGCCCTCGAGCATCGCGTCGCGATCCGCGCTCTCACGCAGCGGCGGGTTCATCTTGACGTTGGTGTCGTACTGCACCGGCTCGGCCAGGGCGTCATCGGTGAGCGTGAAGTGGTGCGGGGCGACCTCGCACGTCACCTGCACGCCGCGCGCCTTGCCCGCCCGCACCGCCCGCAGCGACTGCCGCGCGCTCATATGCGCGACGTGGACGCGCGCGCCGGTCAGCTCGGCGAGCGAGATGTCGCGCTCGACCATCAACGACTCGGCCGCCCCGGGGATGCCGCGCAGCCCGAGGGTCGCGGCCCGGTGGCCCTCGTGCGCGACCCCGTCTCCCTTCAACGACGGATCTTCGCAGTGATCGATGATCACCGCTTTGAGCATGCCCGCGTACTCGAGCGCCCGCCGCATCAAGAGCGCCGTCGCCACCGGCCGGCCGTCGTCTGAAAAGGCCACGCATCCGGCGGTGCGCTGCTCGCCGAGCTCGGCCAGCTGTTCGCCCCGCGAGCCGAGCGACACCGCACCGATCGGGTAGACGCGCGCCAGCCCGGCTTCCGCTGCCTTCTTGAGGATGAACTGGGTGATGCCGGCGTGATCGTTGATCGGATCGGTGTTGGGCATACACGCGACAGCGGTGAAGCCGCCGGCGACGGCCGACGCGGTGCCGGTGGCGATCGTTTCCTTGTGCTCCTGGCCCGGCTCGCGCAGATGGACGTGCATGTCGATCAGCCCGGGCACGACCAGCGCCCCCTTCGGGACCTCGAACACCTCCGCGCCGTCGACCGGCACATCGCGGCCGACCCTGGCGACCCGGCCATCCTCGATCAGCACGTCGAACGCGCCGTCCCGTCCCGAGGCCGGATCGATCAGACGGCCACCCTTCACCAGCAGCTTCATGACACCTCGCTCAAATCCGTGTCGCGTCCGGCGAGCAGATACAGAACGGCCATCCGCACCGCCACGCCGTTCGACACCTGCTCCAGGATCACCGAGCTGGCGCCGTCGGCGACTTCCGAATCGATCTCGACGCCCCGGTTCATCGGGCCGGGGTGCATCAGGATCACGTCGGTCCGGGCCCGGCGCAGCCGGGCCGGGGTCATCCCGAACAGGGCGAAGTACTCACGCACCGACGGGATGAAGTGTCCGTGCATCCGCTCGTTCTGGATGCGCAGCATCATCACCACGTCGGCCCCTTCGACGGCTTCGTCCACCGAGGTCGTCGCGTGCACCTCGAACTGTTCGATTCCCGGCGGGAACAGCGTTGCCGGCCCGCACACCCAGAGCTCCGCGCCCATCGTCTTCAGCAGGGTCAGGTTCGAGCGCAGCACGCGGCTGTGCAGCAGGTCGCCGATGATCGCGACCTTGAGCCCGGCGAGCCGGCCTTTGTGCTCGCGGATCGTGAACGCGTCGAGCAGCGCCTGAGTGGGGTGCTCGTGCATGCCGTCGCCGGCGTTGATGATCGCCGAGTGGCATGTCCGCGCCAGGAGGTGCGGCGCGCCAGACGAGGCGTGGCGCATCACGATCATGTCCGGCGACATCGCTTCGAGGTTGCGCACCGTGTCGAGCAGCGACTCGCCCTTGGTGACGCTCGACGTCGCGGTCGCGATGCTCAGGGTGTCTGCGCTGAGCCGCTTTTCGGCGATCTCGAACGAGGTCCTGGTGCGGGTGCTCGGCTCGAAGAACAGGTTGACGACCGTCCGGCCGCGCAGCGCGGGGACCTTCTTGATCGGCCGGTTGCCGACCTCTTTCATCGCTTCAGAGGTGTCGAGGATGAGGGTGATCTCCTCCGGCGACAGCCCCTCGATCCCCAGCAGGTGCCGCGAGCGCAGCCGGACCGCGGGGGACTCCACCACCGGCGCGGTGTCCGGGGTGCGATCGGCGATGTGCGTGCTCATGCCTCCCCCTCGATGAGAATCTCGTCGGCGCCGTCGATTTCCTGGAGCCGGACCTGCACGCTCTGTCGCGCTGAGGTCGGGACGTTCTTGCCGACGTAGTCCGCCTTGATCGGCAGCTCGCGGTGGCCGCGGTCGACCATTACCACCAGCTGAATCACCTGCGGCCGCCCGAAGTCGATCAGCGCATCCAGTGCCGCGCGCGTCGTCCGTCCGGTGTAGAGCACGTCGTCGACCAGGAGGATCCGCCGGCCGTCGATCGAGAACGGGATTTCGGTCTTCCGCACGACCGGCTGCGGTCCGACGGCGTTGCGCATCAGGTCATCGCGATAGAGGGTGATGTCGAGCGACCCGGTCGGCACATGGTCGCCGTTGATCTCGCGCAGCAGCTTGGCCAGCCGGCGGGCAATCGGCACGCCGCGCGTCCGCACCCCGACCAGCGCGACCTCGTCGAGCCCGCGATTGCGCTCCAGGATTTCGTGCGCGATGCGGGTCAGCGCGCGCGACATGCGGTCGGCGTCCATTACCTGCGGCACACGGCCTCCTCGCAGCGCCGCGGCGACGCGGACCACGGCCCGGAATCGACGAACACCTTCAGGGAACAACAGGCCCGCGCCGGACGGCGGGGCTTCAAAGCGGCAGGACACGTCACCACGTCACCTCTTAGCAGCCTCACGGGACCGCGTTTAAAGAGAGCGGTGGTGATCATAGCACCGCTCCAGCGTCGGGATCCGGGATCCGGGACTCGGGACCCGGCACTTGGGTGCCACTTCCGGGTTCTTGCTGTTGCGTTCTGCCGCGCTAATCTTCGCTGCGCCGTGTGGCTAGCGGCCGGGCGGTGGCGACTGCGCGACCGGCCAGCGCCGGGTGCACGAGTCCCCAGTCCCGGGTCCCGAGCTCCGGCGCCAGCCGCCGTGATCCGGCCGTGAGGCCGGCCGGCGGCGGCTTATAATCCGTTCATGCCGTCCGACGTCGACGCTGCGGTTCTCGCGAACACGCGGCTGTCAGACGACTATTGCGTCGTCTCCCTCGAAGCTCCGGAAATCGCCGCGGTCGCCCAGCCGGGTCAGTTCGTGATGGTAAAGCCGTCGCGCGGGATGGATCCGCTGCTGCGGCGGCCGTTCTCGATCTTCGAAATCCTCCGCGACCGAGACGACGCGCCGATCGGAGTCTCGATCCTCAACAAACGGATCGGCGTCGGCACCCGGCTGCTGTACGAGCTCGAGCCGGGCGCACGCGTCGCGTGTCTCGGACCATTGGGGCAGCCGTTCGTGCCGGTCGATCCGCCGGCCCACGCCTGGATGGTTGCCGGCGGCGTCGGCCTCGCGCCGTTCCTGACGCTGTCGGAGGCACTCCATGCGCGCCGTACACCCACCACGCTGGTGTACGGCGCCCGGCGCGCCGAGGATCTGCATTGCGTCGACCGCTTCGAGCGGCGCGGGATCCGTATCCTGCTGGCCACGGAGGACGGCAGCGCCGGCGTCAAAGGGTTCGTGACCGCGGCCCTGCGCGACGGCCTCGAGCAGACACCCGGCGACCAGCCTTCGCAGCTGTATGTCTGCGGCCCGACGCCGATGATGCGCGCCGTGGCCGTGCTCGCCCGACAGTTGCGCCGCCCGTGTGCCGTGTCACTCGAGCAGGTGATGGGGTGCGGTCTCGGCGGCTGTTACAGCTGCGTGGTGCTGACCCGCATCCCCGGCGAGGCGCCGCACTTCGTGCGCTCGTGCCTCGACGGACCCGTCTTCGATGCCGACCGCATCGTCTGGGAAGCGCTGGCCCACTGATGGACCTTTCCGTAGCACTTGGGTCGCTGACCCTCCCCAACCCGCTCATCGCGGCCAGTGGCTGCTTCGGTTACGGCGTCGAGTACGGCGACGTGGTCGACCTGTCGACGTTGGGTGGGGTGGCGGTCAAAGGTCTGTTCCTGGCGGCGCGCGAAGGCCATCCTCCGCAGCGGATCGTCGAGACGCCGGCCGGCATGCTCAACGCGATCGGGCTGCAGGGCATCGGCGTCCACCGCTTCATCCGCGAGCGCCTTCCCGAGCTCCGCGATCGCCGCGCGATCGTGTTCGTCAACATCTGCGGCACCACCCTTGACGAGTACGTGGAGCTGGCTCGAATCCTCTCTGACGCCGATGGGGTCGCGGCGCTCGAGCTGAACATCTCCTGCCCCAACATCAAGGAAGGCGGGATCACCTTCGGCTGCAGCCTGACCGGCACCTACGAGGTGGTCAGCGCCGTCCGCAAGGTGACGACGCTGCCGGTGATCCCGAAGCTGACGCCGAACGTCACCGACGTGGCGTCGTTTGCGCGGGCCGCGGAGGACGCCGGTGCGGACGCGATCTCGCTGGTCAACACCTTCCTCGCCATGGCCATCGACGTCGAAACCCGCCGGCCCAAGCTGACCAACATCGTCGGCGGTCTGAGCGGCCCTGCGATTCGCCCGATTGCGGTTCGCATGGTGTACGAGTGCCGCCGCGCGGTGACGCTGCCGATCGTCGGAATGGGCGGGATCGCGACGGCTGAGGATGTCCTCGAGTTCCTCATTGCCGGAGCCAATGCGGTCCAGGTCGGCACCGCGAACTTTGTCGATCCGTTCATCTGGCCCCGTCTGCTCGACGGCCTGAAGGCGTACATGAAGCGCCATGGCATCAGCCGGCTGGCGGACGTCACCGGCAGCCTCGATACGAGCAGGAAGGAACAAGCGTGGATCAGCTCCTGATAGCGCTCGACGTACCAACCGGGGATCAGGCCGCGCGGCTGGCCGCCTCACTGCGCGGCGTCACCGGCGGGCTCAAGATCGGCAGCCGGCTCTTCACCTCCGAAGGTCCCGACATCGTCCGGCGCCTCAGTGCCGAAGGCGATCGCATCTTCCTGGACCTCAAATTCCACGACATCCCTAACACCGTCGCCGACGCGGTCGAGGCCGCGACGACGATCGGGGTGTGGATGGTGAACGTGCACGCGTCGGGCGGGATGCGGATGATGCAGGCAGCGCGGAATGCCGCGCACGACACCGCGGCGCGACTGGGCCGGACACCGCCGCTGGTGATTGCGGTCACCGTCCTGACCAGCATGAGCGGCACCGCCCTGACCGAAACGGGGGTCGCCGGCACCGTGCTGGATCAAGTCCTTCGGCTGAGCGAGATGACACAGCGCGCCGGCCTCGACGGCGTGGTCGCCTCGCCGCAGGAGACCGCAACAATCCGGCGCCACTGCGGGCCGGACTTCGCCATCGTGACACCGGGCATTCGCGGCGGTGTCGCGAAAACGTCAGGCAAAGACGATCAGGAACGGACGATGAGTCCGGGGGAAGCGCTGGGGGCGGGAGCCAGTTACCTGGTGGTGGGGCGGCCGATCATCGCCGCCGCCGACCCGCGCCAGGCGGCGGAACAGATCCTCGGCGACATGCGCGCCCCGACAAGCTAGTGGCCGTCCTCGCGCTGAGGACGGCCACTCCAAAACGGCCTACTTGCCCGTGAACACGAAGTGATCGCGCCGGTTCTTCTCGTAGCACGCTTCGTTGGGTTCGCGGCAGACCGGCGATTCCTCACCCTTGCTGACGATCGTCACGCGATCGACCGGAATCCCCAAGCTGACCACGTATTCGCGAGCCGCGCCGGCCCGGCGCTCGCCCAGCGCGAGGTTGTACTCGTTGGTGCCACGGGCGTCCGCGTGACCCTCGACCATCACTTTGGTGCTCGCCCAGCGCTTCAGATAATCGGTGTTCTTCTGAAGGATCGTCCGCGCGGCAGGGTTGAGCTCGACTGAGTCGTAGGCGAAGAAGACGTCGGCCAGCACACCCTTGGCGTTCAACTCGTCGAGTGTCATCCGCGCGAACAGCTCGTCCTCGGTCGGAGCCGGCCGAGCGGCCGCCGGAGGCGGAGGGGCCGGAGCGGGCGGTGGCGGCGGCGTGGTGGCCGGGGGAGCGGGCGGCGGCGCGGGCGCCGGCGCCGGAGTCTCGACCTTTTTCTTGCCGCACGCGGTCGACGCCAGTGCAGTGACCAGCACGAGTGCCGCGAACATGGGAATCCTGCGCATCATCAGCTGTTCTCCTCGGGCTAGAATGAGGCGCTCAAACGAGCTCCTCGTCGGTAGTATAGGAAACGTCAAACACTATCTATGGATCGCCTGTTAGAGGCCACGGCCCGCGCTGAGCGCGATCACTTCTGGTTTCATGGGTTCCGCCGCTTCGTCCATCCCTGGCTCGCCCAAGCCACCCGCGGCACGACGAATCCGCGCATTCTCGACTGCGGCTGCGGCACGGGCCACAACCTGTCGATGCTCCGTCAATACGGACGCGCCTGGGGCATCGACCTCACGTGGAGCGGCCTGGTCCATGCCCGCAACCAGGGCGAGCAGGGTGTCGCGCGCGCCTCGGTCGCTCACCTGCCCTTTGCCAGCGAGCAGTTCGACCTGGTCACCTCGTTCGACGTGTTGTACGCGCTCGACGACACCGTGGAACGGAAGGCGCTCGATGAGATGTATCGGGTGTTGCGGCCGGGGGGACAGGTCCTCATCAACGTCGCGGCGCTGAAAATGCTGACCGGCAACCACTCCGTCCTCGGCGGAGAGGTCCGCCGTTACAGCCGGCAGGAACTGCGCGATCACCTGGAACGCACGGGATTCACCGTGCGGCGCATCACCTATACGAATTTCCTGCTGCTGCCCCTGGTCCTCTCGGTGCGCTTCGCGCAGCGCCTCGGCGGCCATCACGAGTCCGATATCGAGATCACCGTGCCGCGCCAACCGGTCAACGCGATCCTCGCCGGCACGCTGGCCCTCGAAGCGCAAGCGCTCAGGCTGGTCGACATGCCCGCCGGCAGTTCGCTGCTGGCGCTCGCGGAGAAGCCGCGTTCAGGCTGACGCGGCACACCCGGCGCGATCGTGTGCGCCTCTCGCACACTCTGCGCCTTGCTCATCCCTTAATGATCTTATCGGCTCGAGGCGGTTACAGAATATAGCCGAACGGCCAGGTGGCGACGGTCCGCCGTGCCTTGGCGATCGCCCGGAATAAACAGCTGATCGGCCTCGAACGAGACGTGTCCGTCACCTCGCGCCAGCAACTCGCGCGGCACCCGCACCGCGAGGTCGAAGTCCTGTCCGATCTCGACCGTCGTCAAGGCCTGACCGGCGACCGCGACCGTGAACCGTGAGGCGCGTGGGAAGTAACGACGCGTTGCTTCTCCCCTGATGCGCAGCATCACGTCGTCTTGCCCGCCATGGACGGCCAGCGTGGCCTGCTCGCTCATCCATCGCCACGATCGGCCGGTCGCCGGGTTGTATTCCGGCTCGTGCCACCCTGCATCGAATCCGACTTCGACGTTCGAGGGTGGCTGCAGGTCGAACTGCTCGATAGCAATCGGCGGCACCGGCCCGCCACCCGTAGTGCTCGCGGTCACCGACAGCCTGGCAAACGCGCCGTCACCCGACAGCCGGCCGGCAGCCATCGGCTCGAAGCGGAGGAAGAAACCTGGAGCGACGTCGAACGTCAGCCACGGCTGATCGTCGAGCGTGACGTGGATGGTCGCTGGCGGATCCGCGGGAGAGCCGAGGTGACGGCCGCCGATCATCATCACGGCTTCCTCCGGCCGCCGACTGATCCACCCGATACTGGGACGACGATGGGGGCCCCAGCCGTCGCGCTGGGTGACGCCGGCGGTTTCGGGTGTGAGCGACCAGCCCTGGTCGAGGAACCATCCAGGTTTGTCGATCGTCACCAGATCGATTTCGTCGGGGCGCGCGCCGCCGACATAGGCGGCCTCGTCGAATGGCCAGCGATACGGCACGGTGGTGCGGCTTGCTGGATCGAACAACGCGAGATCGGTGCGGTGCGGGTCGGCGACGAACCAGGTTTTCCTCGCGTCACCCTCGCGCCACGCGCGCGAGAGCTCCAGCCATTCGTAATCGCGGGGCGCCGGCAGCAGCCTGCCTGACGGTTGCCCGGTCCAGAGCCGCGCCCGCCTGGACTCCGTCCACACGCGGCGGTGCATCGCCACCATCGGCGGACGATCGGTCGTCGCCGCCATGTCGGCAAACGCGCCGAAGATTGGGCTGGGTGTCCTCGCATATGCGACGGATGCCGGCACAGCCGTCGAAAGCATCGTGACCACCAGGGTGCAGACCACGATGAGGCCCGGCCCCGGCCGGGCAGCGGCTATCGCGGTGGCCGCGAGGTATGTGAGTGGGAGGAGGATCGGCAGGGCGTAACGGACGGTCAGGGTCTCCTGCAACACGAGGTGGAACAGGGCGTACGGCGCGAACATGATCGCGAGCAGTACCAGCGCTCTGAATCCGTTCGAGTCCGAGCGGGTCGCAATCGGGATCAGACTGGCGCGGCTTCCCGTGCGCCCCAACCCGAGCAGGAAAAGGACCCCGCCGCCTGCGAGCGCCAGCATGACACCGGCGAGCGCCGGCCAGGCCCAGGGCTGGACGAACGTGTTGAGGAGCGCCAGCACCGCCACTCGCGGGGTGCGGGTCGTCCACAGCATCACGACGCCCGAGAAGTCCTCACCCGCCTGGCTGCCGAGCGCGCTCAGGTACCCGGCGAATCCGCCGCTCGCGACGATCAACGGAATCGCCCACATCGCGGCTCCCATCGCGGCAGCGCCGAGCGACATGAGGCGAATCCGCATCGTCAGGCCCGAGCGCGGCAGTAGCCACGCGAACACGAGGAGCGGTGCGGTGATGACCAGCGTCTGTGACCGGATCCCAATCGCGACGCCGGCGAGGAACGCCCCGGCCACAAGGGCCCGCGAGGACGACGTTGGCGTCATGACGGTCCAGGGAGCGGGCAGGGCACGCACGATCAGCGCGAGGCTCGCCACCGCGAGACACAAACCGCTGACGTCGCTCAGCGGCCGCAACGACGTGAACCACAACAGGGGCGAGGCTGCAGCCAGCACGGTCGCGACCAGAGCACGCGCAGGATCCGGATCGATCGCCCGCCACAACGTCATCAGTAAGAGGACGAGGGCGGCGCCTGTGATGGTGCTCCACACCGCCAGGCCGCGCACTTCCGGTGACGCCACGCCGATCACGCGCAGCAGCGGCGTAGACACCTTCCCGAGCGCGATGAACACGGGATAGCCGGGCGGATGCGGCTGATGACGTGCGACATCGAAGTCGCGGACGCCGAGCATGAAGTTGAGCGCGTCGATGTCATCGGGTGCGGAAGGGAGCGTGGCGAGATGCGCGAGGAGGACGATCGCAGCAATCGCCGTCACGATCCGCCGCGCGGCGCGATCGGCGGTCACTCGATCGCGCGAAGGCGCAGCACGTCGTTGAGACTGCCGAGGCGGTAGCCGCGCAGATCGATCGTGACGTGCTGGTAGCCGAGGGCCCGCAGCTCGCGATCGATGCGATCGGCGACCTCGGGGTCGAGCGCGCGGGCCATCTCGTCGCGGCCGATCTCCAGGCGCGCCAGCGTGTCGTGATGCCGCACGCGGCAAACGCGGAAGCCGAGATCGCGAAGCACGTTCTCGGCCTGCTCGATCATCCGCAGCTTGGCCTCGGTGACCTCACTGAAGTAGGGAATGCGCGACGAGAGACACGCCGACGCCGGCTCGTCCCACGTCGGCAGGCCAGCGTCGTGCGACAGCGTGCGGATCTCGTTTTTGGTGAGCCCGACCTCGTCCAGCGGACTGCGGACGCCGAACTCACGCGCGGCCTGGCGGCCCGGGCGGTAGTCGCCGCGATCGTCCGCATTGCTGCCGTCGGCGATCACGGGGATCCCGCGCTCGCGGCCGATCGCCACCAGGTGCGTGTAGAGCTCGTGCTTGCAGAAGTAACAGCGATTGGCCGGGTTGGCGCGGTACTCCGGACGCGACGTTTCATCGGTCGTGATGATCTCGTGCTGCAGCCCGAAATCGCGCGCGATGCGGAGCGCCAGCGCGCGGTGCCGCTCGGGATAGCTCGGGCTGTTGGCGGTCACGCATAGGGCGCGCGGACCCAGTACCTGCGTAGCCGCGAACGCCAGGTAGGCACTGTCCACGCCGCCGCTGTAGGCGACGATCAGGCTGGGCAGGTCGGCAAGCAGTGCGTAGAGCGCATCGCGTTTGCTGTCCGCGAGGGCACGCTCGCCGCCGGACGAGGCGACCACCGGATCACCGGCCGGTCGCGCGGGCATCACTAGTCGTAATCCTCTCCGGTACTGTCCTCTTCGTCATCCGGCTCGTCGTCGTCGGCGTCGTCGAAGTCGTCGTCTTCCTTCTCGTCCTCGTCCTCGTCGTCGTCATCGTCGTCTTCGTCGTCCGCGGGCTCGAGCTCGAGAGGAGACGTACTGCTCACTTCGAGGTTGGAGCCGCAATCCGGGCAACTAATCAGGTCGCCCTTGTCGACGTCGAACTCGTCGACTTCGATCTCGGCATCACATTCCGGGCAGGTCGCCATACATGCTCCTCGACGATCGGATTCGCAGTCCACAGCCGCTCCGCGCGCACCATCGCGCCGCCGGCCGGAACTTCGGATTATAGCGAGAACCTGATAGATTCTGCAATCAACGGACGCGCTGTTGGACGGCGCGTTCCAACAGGTTTCCGGCGTGACTTCACCTCCCGTCAGCATCGCCAAGCGGGTCGTCGTGGCCGACGATACGGCATTCGTGCGCGACCGCTTCGCCAGCGCGCTGACGGGGGCCGGTCACACCCCGTTGCCCGTGAAAAGCACGGCCGAGCTGCTCGCCCGCATTCGCGGCGATCAGGGCCCGGTGGATCTCGTGATCCTCGACTTGCGGCTGCCGCACTCGGGCGGGGTCGATCTCGTCCGGGCGATCAGGAAGATGGACGCCGGTCGGCTGCCCATTCTGGTCTTCAGCGGCACGATTGCGGCCGCCGAAGAAGTCCGCGAACTGGCGGCGCTTGGCGTGACGGGCTACATCAACGAGTACAGCGCGGTGCAACATATCCTGCCGTCGCTGTCGCCGCATCTGTATCCCGACAACTTCAATCGCCGCGGCAGCCCCAGGGTGATCCTCGGGATCCCGGTGTCGTATCGCTTCGGCAACACGATCGCCGCGGCGCTGACGCTCAACTTGAGCAAGGGGGGCGTGGCGATCCGCACGATGACGCCGCTCGAGCCGTCGACCAAGGTCAAACTGCGGTTCCGGCTACCCGGATCGAAGCGGGACGTCGAAGCCGAGTCGCGGATCGCGTGGACCGACCGCCGCGTCGGGATGGGGCTGCAGTTCGAGAAGGTCGAGGCGCCCGATCAGGCGGCGATCGACCAGTTCATCGATCAGCACTTCTTCAACAATCGCAAGGCCTGAGCACGCGGCCGGGGCCTCGAGGTCCTATCTGGTCGGGCTTGTCGATCCCGCCGAAAGCTCTTCGTCGATCATCCTGGTAAACGTCTCGAGCGGCTGCGCCCCCGACAGGAAGCGGCCGTTGATGAAGAACGCCGGGGTGCCGGTGATCCCGAGGTCAGCCCCCTCCTGCACGTCACGCTGCACGTCGCGCTGGTGCTTCCGGCTGCTCCGGCAGTCCTCGAATCGCTGCCCATCGAGACCGACCTGCGACGCGTAATCCTGCAGCCTCACCGCCGATCCGTCCGGCGGGTTCGCGTACACCTTGTCGTGGAATTCCCAGAAACGGCCCTGGTCCGCCGCGCACCTGGCCGCCTCCGCGACGCTTCGCGCCTGCGGGTGCAAACCGTCGATCGGCATGTCCTTGTAGACCAGCCGCACGCGCGTGCCGTACTTCTGCAGGATCTGCAGCAGGATCGGCTGCACCTGACGACAGTACGGGCAGTGGAAGTCGGAGAACTCGACGAGCGTGACGGGCGCCGAGCGCGCGCCCCGGACCTGCGCCCCGGCCAAATCGAGTGTCGCGCGATACGGCTCCGGAGGGGTCAGGAATACCTTGACGTCAGCGCTCTGGCGCAACCGCTTCATCAACTCCGCCCTGGACGCGGTCTCGCGCTTCTCCTGGAGATACGAGCGGATCTGGTCGTGCCACTTCGCCGCATCGCCATCGAGCCGTGCCTTGTTCTGCTCGTAAAACGCCGAGATGTCCGCGTCGGTGACGGGGGTCGCCTTACCAGCGAGTTCCGCGGCCACGAAGGCGTCAGCACTGAGGCCGCGCTTCTTCGCCTCCTCAGCGATCAGACGCGCCTCGATCAGGCTGTTGAGGCTGGCGAGGCGGCTGGAGTAGATCTCGTCCTGCAGCTTGGACAGGGCCGGCGCGATCGATGCGTCCACATCGCCGGCGCTGATCGACGCGCCGTTCACCTCCGCCACCGTACCGCCGCGCTGTGTCTCCCGGGCGGATCCCGGCGCCGCGGCAGGCTGGCGGGAGCACGCGCTGCCGACGAGCAGTGTCGAAACGATCGTGACCCGCCACGCCGCGGCCGCGGCGGCCAGACACAGTGGGTGGCTCATGCGCTTGCCTTCAACTTGCGGCCAGAGCTGACCGAGTCGCCCGCCTTCAGCCATATCACCGCGACTGCAAAGCCCGGCGTGAGGTCGAGTGGTGGAGACACCAGCGCCGCGTCTGCGCTCTCGAGCGCTGTAAAGGAGACGTGCATGTCCGTGTGAGTTCGAACGTACCACGCGATTCGGCGGGGCGCAAACCCAAGTACCCCTGCGCCAAGTGGCGCGATCGTGGCCGGAAGAGACGATTCCGCCACCTTGCGCGGTCCACAGGAGGTGACTATCATCGCGGCGAGGGACTATCCCAGTGCAAGAGATGTGCGCGTCCGCAAGTCGCCGGGCGTGGTATGCCGCTGTCGGGCTCGTCCTGGCGACGTCCTTCGTGCACGCGCAGGACCGCCCGCCTCAGGCCGGCGACACGGCGGCACGGGTCAACGGGGTCACCATCCTGGCCGGAGAGGTGGACGCGAAGCTTGGCTACAACCTCGCTTCGTTGCAGGAAGAGATCTACGCCCTTCGACAAAAGCAACTCGAGGCGCTGATCGATCAGGCCCTGCTCCGGGGCGAGGCGGCCCGGCGCGGGGTGACGCTCGACGCGCTCGTCGAGACCGAAATCACGTCCAAGGTCACCCCGGCCACGGCTGACGACGCGGCGAAGTTCTTCGCGGCGAACAAGGCCAGGATCCAGGGCGACTTGGCGTCGCGGCGTGAACAGATCCAGTCGCTCCTGACGGCGCAGCGGCTCGAGGACAGACAGCACGAGTTCGTCGCGACGCTCCGCGCGTCGGCGAAAATCGAGACGTTCCTGACCCCGCCGCCGGTGTTTCGCGCCACGATCTCGACCGCTGGCGCGCCGGTCCGCGGCGCGGCGACCGCGCCGGTGACGATCATCGAGTTCTCAGACTTCCACTGCCCGTACTGCAAGGCCGTTCAGCCGGCGCTCGGCCAGGTGCTCGCTAAATATGGCGACAAGGTGAAGCTGGTCTTCCGCGACTATCCCGTGGACGTGCTGCATCCGCAGGCCCGAGCGGCGTCTGAGGCGGCGCGCTGCGCGACCGACCAGGGCAAGTTCTGGGAGTTTCACGACGCGATGTTCGCGATCGGCGCCGACGCGACACCGGCGACGCTCGATCGGCTGGCCAGAAACGCCGGTCTCGATCTCGCTGCGTTTACGGCGTGCCGCACCTCCGGCAAGTACAAAGCCGCGGTACAGGCCAGCAACGACGAAGGCGCCGCGCTCGGAGTTTCCGGGACGCCGACCTTCTTCATCAACGGCCGCATCCTGGTCGGCGCCCAGCCGGTCGACGCGTTCTCCAAGATCATCGACGAAGAGCTCGCGGCTGCCGGTGCCGCCCGCCCGGCTGGTCGCTAGCGCCGCAACAGCCGGAGGGCGTTGGCGATCACGAGCAGCGAGGCGCCCGTGTCGGCGACCACCGCCATCCACAGCGTGGAGTGTCCGGCTACCGCCAAGCCGACGAACGCGGCCTTGATCGCCAGCGAGAACCCCACATTGGTCCGGATGTTCCGCATCGTCGCGCGGCTGAGCGCGAAGAGGTAGGGGATGGTGGTGAGATCGTCGGACATCAGGGCGATGTCTGCGGTCTCGAGCGCCACGCCGGCGCCGGCGCCGCCCATCGCGATCCCGACGTCGGCCGAAGCGAGCGCGGGCGCGTCGTTGACGCCATCGCCGACCATCGCGAGCAGACCGTAGCGCTGACGGAGCTCCTGAACGGCTGTCACCTTCTCTTCCGGCAGAAGCGAGGCCCTGACGTCATCGAGCGCCAGAGCAGTGGCGAGCGATCGCGCCACCGCTTCGTGATCTCCGCTCAGCAGCGCGACATGCGCAATCCCCTGCCTGCGAAGGCCGGCGACCGCGTCAGCCGCACCGTTCCGCACGCGATCGGCGATCGCCAGCGCACCGATCGCGCGTCCATCGACGGCCACCAGCACGATCGAATGCCCCCGCTGCTCGGCGGCGTCGCAGGCGGCCGCTAACTCCGCCACCGGCACTCCGCGCTCCTCGAAGAGCCGCCGGCTGCCAACCAGTACGTGTGTGCCGTCGACCTCTCCCTCCGCGCCGCGGCCGTGCAACGCGTGATGGTGGATACCCGATCTGATCGTCAGCCCCTCGTCGGCCGCCCGCGCCACCACGGCCCGGCCGATCGGGTGCTCGGACCGGAATTCGATCGCGGCAGCCGCGGCCAGGACTGTGGATGCCCGAACTCCTGGGACCGGCAGGATCGCGACCACCGTCTGGCGTCCCGTCGTGAGCGTGCCGGTCTTGTCGAACGCCACCGCCCGCACCTTCGCGAGGGGTTCGAGCCGGGCCCCGCCCTTGATCAGCACACCGCGGCGCGCCGCAGCGGCCAGGGCCGAGACGATCGAGACCGGCGTCGAGATCACCAGCGCGCACGGGCAGGCGATCACCAGGAGCACGAGCGCCCGGTAGATCCACGTGGCCCACCCCGCTCCGGCCACCAGCGGCGGCAGCACGGCAACGGCCAGAGCCAGCGCGAGCACGGCCGGGGTGTAAACGCGGGCAAAGCGGTCGACGAACGCCTGGGTCGGGGCGCGCTGCGCCTGGGCCTGTTCGACCAGGTGAATCACCCGCGCGATCGTGGAGTCGCGCCCAAGTCGCGTCACATCTACGTCGAGCGACGCGCGCCCGTTGATGGTGCCGGCAAACAGGGTGTCCCCCGCCGCCTTCTCAATCGGCCGTGATTCGCCGGTCACCGGCGCCTGATCGACGTCGCTCGCGCCGCTCGCGACGATGCCGTCGAGCGGAATGCGCTCGCCGGGCCGCACGATCACGCGGTCACCGATCCGCACCGCGTCGACCGGCAGCGTGACTTCGGCATCGCCGCGGCGGACCAGCGCGGTCCGCGGCGCGAGCGCCATCAACGCCCGGATCGCTCCGCGCGCCCGCGCCATCGCCCGGCTCTCCAGCCACTGCGCCACGGCGAACAGGCAGACCACCGACGCCGCTTCGGACCACTGGCCCAGCGCCAGGGCGCCGGCCACGGCGACCAGCATGAGCACCTGAATGTCCAGCACTCGGGCGCGTACCGACTGCCACGCCCGGCGCGCCGTGCGCGTTCCGCCGGCCACGATCGCGATCGCAAACGCCGCCTGCGCCAGCCGCGGTCGCGAGCCGATTTGAAGGACGAGCCCGACCCCGACGAGTGCGGCGGACAGCGCGAGCATCGCGTCGGCAACCCGGCTGCCCTCAGCCGCGGGCGGCGGCGCGCCCTCCTCGAGCCACGCGCGCATGCCGGTTTCGGCGACCGCCGCGGTGATGTGGCCGGTCGTCAGCCGGGCTGCGTCGTACTTCACGCTGAGCCGCTGCCCGACGACGTCGGCGTCGAGCGCCTCGAGGCCGGCGAGGCGCGTGAGGCGCCGCTGCAGGACGGCCACTTCCTGATGGCAATCCATGCCCTCGATCCGGAAGACCGACTCGGCGTGCAGCTCGCACACGGTGCAGGTCGTCACGCCGACTCCTGGACGTGGGTCTGCGCCAGGCGCAGCAGGTCGAGGATGTGGCGATCGTCGAGCGCGTAATGGATGTGGCGTCCGACCCGCCGCGAGGTGACGAGGCGTGAGGTGCGGAGCAGGCGCAGCTGATGCGAGACCGCCGACTCGCTGATCCCGACCAGCGTGGCGATGTCGCAGACGCAGAGCTCGCCGCCGCTCAGCGCGTCCAGAATCCGCACCCGCGTGGGATCGCCGAGGATGCCGAAGGTGTGTGCGATGTCGCGCACGGCGTCGCTGCTCATCAGGCCGCGCCGGCGGGCCTCGGTTCCGGTGGCGCCCAGATGGCCGGCCTCAGACGGGTCGGCGAACGCATCGTGAGGGGACTTGCGGGTGGTGGCAAACATATGAACACCTGAGCAGACGCTCAGATATTAACACGCAGGGAGGTGTGATCGGGCGCGGTCGAGGCCGGCGGCTCTTGAGTCCACGCGGCGCGGTCGCCACAGCGGGGCGGCTTGACACCCTTTTGACCCAGTAGCTACTATCCGAACTCTGTCGGTAATCGGCTTTCTATCCACACCTTACGTCTAAGGATCGGGGCGCGGGCGTCCGTCGCCCAATCCTTGCAATAGGGCTGCGGCCCGGCCCGACCACCGACAATGTTCCGAGAGCGACAACGAAAGGCCCGCGCAGGCTGCGCCGCGCGCTGGAGTCACTGTGATTGAGGTTCAGCACGTCACCAAACGCTACGGCCGCGTGACCGCGGTCGACGATGTCAGCTTCCGCGTCGAGCGTGGCGAGATCCTGGGATTCCTCGGCCCCAACGGGGCCGGCAAGACGACCACCATGCGGATCCTCACCGGCTATATGCCGGCGTCAGAGGGGCGCGCGAACGTGGCCGGGTTCGACATCTTCGAGCACCCGATCGAAGCCAAGCGCCGCATCGGCTACCTGCCCGAGGCGCCGCCGCTCTACCCGGAGATGACGGTCCGCGAGTACCTCGACTTCGTGTCCCGCATCAAGGGTGTGCCGTCCGCCGAGCGCCGGCAGCGTGTCACCACCGTGATGGAACGGACCCACGTCGCCGACATGGCCGATCGCCACTGCGGCAAGCTCTCCAAGGGCTACAAACAGCGGGTCGGCCTGGCCCAGGCACTCATCCACAATCCGGATGTGCTGATCCTCGACGAGCCGACTGCCGGGCTCGACCCGAAGCAGATCATCGAAACGCGCGATCTGATCCGCGGGCTCGCCGGCGATCACACGATCGTCCTGAGCACGCACATCCTGCCCGAGGTCGCGCAGACCTGCCAGCGGGTCGTCATCATCAACCGCGGCCGGGTCGTCGCCGTCGACACGCCCGACAACCTGACCGCACGGCTCAAGGGGGCGGAGACGATGTACGTGCACGTCGACGCCGGCAGCGAAGAAGCGGGCCCGGCGCTGGCGCAGATCCCGGGCGTGACACGGGTCAGCGCCGCCGAGGGTCCGGCCGGCGGCGGGTTCGAGGTCGAGAGCGATCGCGGCACCGACGTGCGCCGCGAGATCGCCCGCGCGATCGTCACCCGCGGCTGGGGGCTGCTCGAGCTCCGGCCGATGCGCATGAGCCTCGAGGAGGTCTTCCTCCAGGTCACCACCGACGAGGCCGCGTCGCACGAGACCGCAGCACCGCGTGAGGACACCATCCATGCATAGCGTGCGCAACATCATGGCGATCGCCGGCAAGGAGTTGCGAGCCTACTTCGCCTCGCCGATCGCCTACATCATCATCGGCCTGTTCGGCATCCTCTTCGGCCTGTTCTTCATCGCCTCGCTGCGGTTCTTCGTCGAGCAGAGCCAGCGGATGGCGATGATGGGCGGCTCGGCCACGGTCAACGTCAACGAGCAGATGATCCGGCCGGTCCTCCAGAACGCCGCGGTGATCATCCTGTTCGTGATGCCGATGATCACGATGCGGACCTACTCCGAGGAGAAGCGCTCGGGCACCATCGAGCTGCTCCTCACCTCCCCGCTCACTGACTTCGAGATCATCATGGGCAAGTTCGTCGGAGCGATGGGGCTGTTCTGCGCGATGCTCCTGGTCACCCTGATCGACGTCGCCATCCTGTTCCGCCTCGGCAACCCCGAGTGGCGGCCGATTGCCGCCGGCTACCTCGGGCTGCTGCTGATGGGCGGCTGCTTCATCTCGCTCGGGCTGCTCATCTCCAGCCTGACCAAGAACCAGGTGGTCGCCGGGTTCATGACCTTCGCCGTCTTCCTCGTGCTGTGGATCATCGACTGGTTCGGCGAATCGCTCGGCCCGACCGGGCAGGCCATCCTGTCCCGCCTGTCGATCACCCAGAACCTCGACGACTTCACCAAAGGCATGATCGACACCACGCACCTCGCGTACTACCTCAGTTTCATTGCGTTTGGCCTCTTCCTGACCGCCAAGTCGGTCGATTCCGAACGCTGGCGCGGTTGATATGGTCAAACGCATTCTCGGCTTGCTCGGCTGGCTCGGCGTCGTCTTCGTCTTCTCGGCGCTGGCGATCTCGCAGCTTCGTCCGGAGTGGACCTGGTTCCGCGGGTTGGCCATCGCCGGCCTGGTGTGCACGCTGCTCTACGTCCTGAGCCAGTGGCGCGAGATCGGCCGTGAGATGTCCGGCCGGCAGGCGCGCTACGGCTCGCTTGCCGCGGGCAGCGTCCTCGTCGTGCTGGCGATCCTCATCGGCATCAATTACCTGGTCGGGCGCCACAACAAGCGATGGGACCTCACCGCGGCGCATCAATACACGCTCTCGGACCAGACGAAGAAGGTCCTTCAGGGCCTGACCAAGCCGGTCAAGGCCACCGTCTTCGCCCGCACGGCGGACTTCGATCGCTTCAAGGCGCGGCTGAACGAATACCAGTACCAGTCGAAGCAGATGCAGGTCGACTATGTCGATCCGGAACGGCGCCCCGAGCTCGCCGATCGGCTGAAGGAGACGGCGCTCGGCACGATCGTGCTCGAGTACGACGGCCGCGTCCAGCGCGTCACCACCGACGCGGAGCAGGACATCACCAACGGCTTGATCAAGGTGGTGCAGGGGCAGACCCACAAGGTGTTCTTCACGCAGGGGCACGGCGAGCCGGACACCACGGGCTCCGACGAGCGTGGCTACAGCGGCATCGCCAAAGAGCTCGGGTCCGACAATTTCTCCGCCGAGGCGCTGGTCCTGCTCCAGCAGGACATCCCGAAGGACGCCAACGTCATCGTGATTGGCGGCCCCAAGTCCGATTTCCAGCCGCAGGAGATCGACAAGCTGAAGGCCTACCTGACCAAGGGCGGGAAGCTGCTGGTGCTGCTGGATCCTCCGGTCAAGGCCGACGCGCCGCCGCCAGCGAACCTGATCGGGCTGCTCAAGGACTGGTCGATCGATGTCGGCACCAACGCCATCCTCGATCCCATGAGTCAGCTGCGTGGCGCGGATCCGACCGTGCCGGTCGCCGCGCCGCCCTATCCCTCGCATCCGATCACCAGCACGTTCCGGATGATCACCGGGTTCCCATACGCGCGTCAGATCAAGCCGGCCGAGAACCCGCCGGCTGGCCGCACGGTCACCACGTTCGTGCAGAGCGGGCGCAACAGTTGGGCCGAGACCGACCTCAAGATGCTGACCACCGAAAGCCAGGCGCAGCCGGATTTCGACAAGGGTGACGTGCAGGGTCCGGTCTCGCTCGCAGTGGCCATGTCGGCGCCGGTCGGCGCCGCCACGCCGCCCGCACCCGGCGAGGCCCCGGATCAGGCGAAGCCGGAGACGCGCCTCGTGGCGATCGGCGACTCGGACTTCGCCAGCAACAACTACCTGGGCTTCGCCGGTAACCGCGACCTCTTCCTCAACGTCGTCAACTGGCTGGCGCAACAGGAGAACCTGATCGCGATCCGCCCGCGCGATCCGCAGGATCGCCGCGTCAACCTGACCGCGGGTCAGGACCGCTTCATCTTTTTCCTGACGGTCCTGATCATCCCGGGCTTCGTCCTGCTCGGCGGGATCCAGACCTGGTGGCGGAGACGCTAGATGCGAGGTGTTCGCTCGTTCGCGGTACTGCTCGTCGTCGGCCTCGCACTGGGCGGGTACCTTTACTTCGTCGAGTCCAAGCGGCCGGCGGGAAGCGACGCCGAGAAGAAGGACAAAGCGTTCGCCGTCGAAGCGGACAAGATCGAGGAATTCACGATCACGTCCGAGAAGGGCGACAAGACGACGGTCCGCAAGACCGGCAATGAGTGGCGGCTCGTGGAGCCCGCGGTCAAGGCGGATGCGGCCGAAGTGTCAGGCATCACCTCCGCGCTCGCCGGCCTCGAGATTCAACGGGTGATCGACGAGAGCCCGAGCGACGTGAGCGTCTACAACCTCACCCAGCCGCGAATGACGGTGCAGTTCAAGGCGGCGGGCAAGGATCACACGGTCAAGATCGGCCGCAAGACGCCCCCGGGCAGCGATCTCTACGCCCGCCTCGACGATCAGTCACGCGTGGTGCTGATCCCGTCCTACGTCGACACCACCTTCAATCGCAGCACCTTCGACCTGCGCGACAAGGCGGTGCTGACCGTCAATCGCGACGAGATCGGCTCGCTGGCGGTGACCACGCCCGCGAGCTCGATGCGGCTGGAGAAGGTCGCGGGCGAGTGGAAGCTGACGCAGCCGGTTGCGGCCCGCGCCGACTTCAGCGCGGTCGAAGGCCTCGTCGGCCGCCTGACGACGCTACAGATGAAGTCGGTGGCCGCCCCGGAGGCCACCGACCTGGCGCAGTACGGCCTCGACAAGCCGGCCGCCACCGCGACGATCGGGTCAGGATCCTCGCAGGCCACGGTCGCTGTCGGCAAAGCCGCTGGCGAAGGCACCGTCTACGCCCGCGATCTGTCGAAGCCCCAGATCGTGACGGTCGAATCCGCGCTGCTGGACGAGCTGAAGAAGGCGCCCGGCGAGTATCGCCAGAAGGACCTGTTCGACGCGCGCGCGTTCAACGCCACCCGGATCGAGCTGGCCCACGCCGGTGTCACGACCACGCTCGAGAAGACCAAGTCGAAGAACAAGGACGGGCAAGAGCAGGACGTGTGGAAGCTGGTCGCACCGACGGCCAAGGACACGGATCAGACCAAGGTCGACAACCTGATCGCCGCGGTCACCCAGACGCGCGCCTCGTCGTTTGTCGACGCGCCGGCGAAAAGCGCCCTCGACAAGCCCGAACTGATCGTGACGATCCTCTCGAACGACGGAAAGCGGCAGGAGAAAGTCACCTACGTCCGCACCGGCAGCGACGTCTTCGCCGTGCGTGACGGCGAGCCGGGCGCCGCCAAGCTCGACGTCCCGGCGCTCGACGCGATGATCACGGCGCTCGGGGAGATCAAGTAATCGCCGCCGGCGTGAGTCGCCGCCCGGCCCTGCTGATCGCGCTCCTTCTGGCGGGCGCGTGCGGCGCGCACCGCGCCCCGGCCGCCCCACAGGCGGCCGGCCACCCCGCCGCCCCCTCGAAGGCGGTGCGCCAACTCGAAAGCGATCTCGGACAAGTCTTCGGAGCGCCGATGGCGTCTCGCGGCGTCTGGGGCGTCGAGGTGCGCTCGCTGGATAAGGGCGACGTGCTGTACGGCCATGATGCCGGCAAGCTGATGATGCCGGCCTCGAACATGAAGGTCCTGACGCTGGCCGCCGCCGCTGAAACCCTCGGCTGGGACTACCGCTATACGACGACGCTCGAGACGACCGGCACGATCGACGGTGGCATGCTGCATGGGGATCTCATCGTGCGTGGCACCGGCGATCCGACGATCAATACGCGCGGTTCGCGCGCGAAAATGGTCATGGACCAATGGGTCGCGGCGCTGACCGCGGCCGGAATCTACCTGATAGACGGGCGCATCATCGGCAACGATCAGGCGTTCGATGACGAGGGGCTCGGCGCGGGATGGGCGTGGGACGACCTGCAATACAGCTATGCCGCGCCAGTGGGCGCGCTCCAGTACGACGAGAACACCGCTGCGTTGACGGTAGTGCCCGGAACGGCCGAGGGGCAGCCGGCAAGCGTGACCATCGAGCCGGGATCCGGCTTCCAGTTGCTGAATCGGACCGCGACAGCCGCGACCGGCACCGCTGTCAGCATCGAGTACAAGCGGCATCTCGAGGCGCCGATTCTCGAGGTCACCGGGCGGGTACCGCTCGGCTCGGCACCGGTCGTCCGCGCCGTCGCGGTCGTGAACCCCACGCTGTTCTTCGCGCAATCACTGAAAGACGCGCTGGTCGCCCGCGGCATCGCCGTTTCCGGGCCGGCCGCTGACTTCGACGAGGTGGCGGCCGAGATCGTCGCGGCCGGCGGGCTGGCGCAGCCGCGGGTGCTCGTGTGCACGCAGTCGCCCCCGCTGAGTGAGATTGCGACAGTGATGATGAAGGTCAGCCAGAACCTCTACGCCGAAACGCTCCTGAAGACGGTCGGCGCGGCGCGCGGCGGCCTCGGCACGGTCGCCGCCGGCGAGACCGTGCTGAAAGGACTGCTCAAAAGCTGGGGTATCGCGGATGACGCCTATGTGCCGATCGACGGCTCGGGCTTGTCGCGCTACAACTACGTCACCGCGGAAACGATGGTCGCCGTGCTCGAGCGGATGTACCGCGACCTTCGGCATCGCGACGCGTTCATTGCCACCCTGCCGATCGCCGGGCGCGACGGGACCATCTCGACGCGGCTGCGGAACACGCACGCGGAAGGGAACGCGGTCGCGAAGACCGGGTCGATCGCCAACGTCCGCTCACTGTCGGGCTTCGTGAAGACGCGCGATGGTGAGATGCTGGTCTTTTCGATCCTCGCCAACGACTTCGTGATCCCGTCCTCGACCATTACCTGGATCGCGGACGTGGCCGTCGAAACGCTGGCCAACTTCTCGCGCGAGTAATCGCTGGAACGCATGCACGCGTGAACAAATTCATCGCGTATCTCGGCCTGCTGCTGGCGATCGCCGCGGGCGTGACGTGGTATCAGCTCCGGCGCCAGCCCGAGCTGGCACCGGCCAGCGCGTCCGGGCCGAAGACCGCGGCGGTGGACGAGTCATGGCTGTCGGATCTGTATAGCCAGAACCCGCGAGACACCGAGAAGGGGACGGCGAAGGTCAACGCGCTCGGCGCGAAGGCGTTGCCGCAGATTCAGGCGACGCTGCGCGACCCGGCCGCCGAGCACAATCACCGCCGGGCGGCTCTGCGCGCTGCGGGCATCCTCGGCCCGGTCGCCGAGCCGGCGCTGCCCGAGGTCGCGGCGGCCTTGCCCGATCCCGAGCTGACGGCCGACGCCGCGGCGGCGCTGAGCTTCATGGGCCCGAAGGCCTTCGAGCCGCTGCGCCGGGCCGTCAAGAGCGACCAGGCGATCGTCCGGCGCGAGGCGTTGCGGTCGATCGGGAAGCTGCGGTTCCGGGCGCCGCTCCCGTCCGAGGACGTGCTGCCGCTCCTGCTCGACGCGATGCCCGACACGGATCCCACTGTCCGCAGCGTAGCCGCGACCTACCTCGGAATCCTGCACGAGGACCCGCCGTCGACGGTTCCGCTGTTGACTGCGGCGCTGGAAGATCCGGAGCCGTCGGTGCGGCGGGCGTCGGCGGCCGCGCTCGGCGCCTTCGGCGGCGAAGCCGCGCCAGCGCTGCCCGCTCTGAAGAAGGCCGCCAACGATCAGGACGCCGATCTCGCGCGGGAGGCGGGACGGGCGATCGTCAATATCAGCGGGGGGAAGTAGAGGAACGCGGCGCCGCCACCACGCGCCCGACCTGAAGGTCGGGCCTACGATAGACCTGCCAGCATCCGGGCGAACGCAGCCACGTCGTCAGGCGAGCCGGTCAGTCCGCCGCCCTGCGCCAGCTCGGGACGACCGCCACCCTTGCCGCCAAAACGCCCCAGCATCTGTTTCAGCGCCGCTGCGGCGTCGAACGTGGTGTCCGCGGAACGGGCCACGACAAGCGACGACGGCGCCGGTGCGCTGAGAAGAATCGCGATGTGACCCGGACGCGCGACGATCGAGCTGGCGATTTGTTTCAGCCCCTGCGCATCCCACCCCTCGACTACTGCGATCGCCGCGCGGTAGGACGGCCCGACGAGGGCAGCCTCCGCCAGCGCCGCCGCTTCATGCCCTGCCAGGCGCGTCTGTGACTCCTTGATCTGCCGTCGCAGCTCCTTGGCCTCGGCCTGAACGCGTTCGACACTGCCGGCCACCTCGTGGGGCCCCACCGACAGCAACTTCCCCGTGGCGGCGACGATGTCGCGCAGACGGCGATGGGAGCGGAGGGCTCGTCCGCCGCAGACGAACTCGACCCGTGACCCGGCCTTGAAGCGCTCGATCCCGGCAATCGCGATGAGTCCGATCATGCCGGTCCGCGCCACGTGCGTGCCGCCGCACGCCGACAGATCGAAATCCGCCACCTCGATCAACCGCAGCGTGCCCTCGCGCCCCGATTCTTTCCGCAACGGCAGCCGCGCGGCGTCGGATGCATCCGCGAATCGGATCGTGACCGGCCGGTCGCCCCAGACCACGCGGTTGGCCTCGTCTTCCGCAGCCGCGGCTTCATCCCCGGATACCTCACGGCCAAGGTCGATTGTCGACGCCTCCGCGCCAAGGTGGAAGCTTTCGGTCCGCGCGCCAAGCACCCGCTCGAAGGCGGCCGACAGCACGTGTTGTCCGGTGTGCTGCTGCATATGATCCAGCCGCCTCGCCCAATCGACCGCACCGTGCACGGCATCGCCTGCGATGGGCGTGTCAAGGACGTGGAGGAGCTCACCGTCGTCCTGCTCGCTGACGTCGAGGACCCGGGCAGTGCCGAGCGTGCCGGTGTCGAACGGCTGACCGCCGGAGGTCGGATAGAAAGCGGTGCGATCGAGGATGACACCTGGCCGGCCGTCCGGCGCCGCCACACGGCGCACGATGCGGGCATCGAACTCGATCAGCGAGGAGTCCTGATAGTAGAGGCGCTCGGTCACGGTGTTGAGGTGGCGCCGACCGGGTCGGCGGCGCCCGCTTCGGCGAACCCGCGGGCCCGCAGGCGGCAGCTGTCGCAGCGGCCGCACGGCCTGCCGTCCGGGAGCGGATCGTAGCAGCTGTGGGTGAGGCCGTAATCCAATCCGAGGGCCAGACCCTGGCGGATGATGTCAGCCTTCGAGAGGCGCAGCAGGGGCGCCGCGACGTGCAGCGGCCGTCCTTCGACGCCGGCCTTGGTGGCCAGGGTGGCCATGCGCTCGAACGATTCGAGGTACTCGGGGCGGCAATCAGGGTAGCCCGAGTAGTCCAGCGCGTTGACGCCGATGATCAGCGTTTCGGCGCCGAGCACTTCGGCCCAGGCGAGCGCCAGCGACAGGAATACGGTATTGCGCGCCGGTACGTAGGTCGACGGAATCGCGGCCTCGTCATCGAGCTGGCGATCCTTCGGGATGCGGCCGTCGCCGACCAGCGCGGAGCCGCCGAACGCGGCGAGATCGACCTGCAGCTCGATATGCCGCACGACCCCGAGGGCCCGGGCCACGTTGCGCGCCGCCTCGACCTCGCGCGAGTGGACCTGACCGTAACGCACCGTCAAGGCAAACAGCTCGAGGCCCTGCGCGCGCATCATCGCGCCAGCCGTGTACGAGTCGAGTCCGCCGCTGAGAAGGAGGACGGCCCGCGCCATCACACGCCCCGGACCTCGGCGCCCCACACGAACTTGTGGATCTGCAACTGGAGGCGAACGGCCAGGCGATCCTCGAGGATCCAGGCGGCGAGCTGCTTCGAGTCGAGGACGCCGTGCACCGGCGAGAACAAGACCGCCGCCGTCCGGCCGACGAGCTCGTGGCGTCGGACGATGTCACGCGCGAACTCGTAGTCGGCCCGGTCCTGGATCACGAACTTGACCTCGTCGTGCGACTGCAGGAGATCCAGGTTGGGCCAGTGATTCTTCGCGGATTCGCCGCTCGCCGGGCACTTCACGTCGACGATCCGAATCACCTCGGGCGGCACCTGCGCGATGCTGCGATGCCCGCCGGTTTCGACCATCACCGTGTGCCCGCGTTCCAGGAGGTCCCGCATCAGCGGATACACGTCCGCCTGAAGCAGCGGCTCGCCGCCGGTAATCTCGACGTACTCGCATCCGAACGCCGTGACCTGACTGACGACATCATCCACGCTGACCTTGTGCCCCTCATGGAACGCGTATGGCGTATCACACCATGAGCAGCGGAGGTCGCACGCCGTGAGCCGCACGAACACGCACGGGCGTCCGGCGTGGGTCGATTCCCCCTGAATCGAATGGAAAATTTCGTTGATGGTCAGCATTCGGGTCGCTAACCGATTGTACCGGGACCGGGGACCGGGGACCAGGGACCCGGCGCACAAACCCGACGCACCCGGCTGGATTTGGGGGTAACGCGTCCAGCGGACGAGCACCATCCCGCAAGCTAATCTGAAGCTCGAAGAGCCAAGGACTCACCCGGATCCCCGGTCCCCGGTCCCGGTATGATCGCCTCTATGCCCACGGCGATTCTCTACTGGAAGCCGACTTGAACGACCTGCCGTAACGCCAGAAGTTTTCTGGGTCAGCAGGACGTCGGGGTCGAGGAGCGGGACATCAACAAGCAGCCGCCGGATCGCGCCTTTCTCGAGCAGCACGTAGACGAGGAGCGGTTCCTGGATTTCGTGAGCACGCGCAGTCCGGTGTTCAAGCAGCGGCCGCTGCCGAAATCGAAGCGCGAAGCCATCGATCTCATGATGGAGCAGCCGAATCTCATCAAGCGGCCGATTCTGATCAGGAACGGCACGGTGACGTTCGGGTTCGACAAAGCCAAGTACGCCAAGGCGCGATGAGCGAGGTGCGGATCGGCACGTCGGGGTGGAACTATCCCAAGGGTCGCGGGACCTGGAACGGGATCTTCTATCCCAACCAGGTTGGATCGAAGCGGCGCGGCGAGAAGTTCGACGACCTCGCGTTCTACGCCGAGCACTTCGACACCGTCGAAATCAACTCGACCTTCTACCGCGTGCCGCCGGCCGCCATGGCTCGCGGCTGGGTGCAGCGGACGCCGCCGGGTTTCGAGTTCTCGCTCAAGCTGTTTCAGAAGTTCACCCACCCGGCGATGTTCCACAAGGCCACGGGCACCGACCCCTTCGATCTCGGCGCCAAGGATGTCGACGAGTTCCGCACGGCGCTCGAGCCCCTTGCGTCGTCCGGCAAGCTCGGGGCGCTGTTGGCGCAGTTCCCGGCGAGCTTCAAGAACGACGCGGGCTCACGTGACTATCTCGAATGGCTGCTGCGCGCGTTCAAGGACTATCCGATCGCGGTCGAGCTGCGGCATCGCACGTGGAGCGACGACCCGGCGGACACGATGCAGTTGCTCGGGACGTACGGCGCGGCACTGGCGCAGATCGACGAGCCGAAGTTCCGGACGTCGATCCGGCAATCGTTCATGCCCAACGTGCCGACGTTCTACTATCTGCGCCTGCACGGCCGCAACGCGGCGCAATGGTGGACGCACCAGAACTCGGAAGACCGCTACAACTACCTGTATTCGGCCGCCGAGTTGTCGCCGTTCGCGGCAGCGGCGCGGGCGGCGTCGCGGGAGGTCAAGAAGGCGTATCTCTACGCCAACAACCATTTCTCCGCAAAGTCGGTGGCCAACGCGGCGATCCTCAAGCACCAGCTCGGGCAAGAGCTGCCGGGCGAGTATCCGGAGGTGTTCGTCGAGACCTATCCGGACCTGAAAGGGCTGGTCAAGCTGCTGCCGCCGCCGCTCATTCCCGCACCGAAGCCCTCTTGAGCACGTCGGCTTTCTGTAGCGCGGCGACGACCTCCATCCCCTTGATCACGTGGCCGAAGACGGCGAACTTGGTGTCGAGCTCCGGAGCGGCGCGCAGGGTGATGTAGAACTGGCTGTCGGCGTCCTTCGCGGACCCGGTGTGAGCCATCCCGACCGCCCCCTTGATGTTCCGGCGCTTCTTGGTGATCTCGGCCACCCCGATCGGCTTGCCGCTGCCGTAGCGCCCCCACCATTCACGCAGCGACATGTCACGGGTCTTGGGGTCGCCGATCTGCACCAGGAAGTTGGGCTCGGCGCGGTGGAACCGCAGGCCGTTGTAGAAGCCCTTCTTCACCAAGTCCAGAATCGCCGCCACGGTCTTCGGCGCGTCTTCCGGATACGTCTCGATCTCGATCACGCCTCGGGCCGTGTCGAGGACGATGACCGGACCCGCGCCGGGCGAGGTCTGGGCCGCGCGCGGTGCGGACGCCGCCATCACCAACGCCGCGGCCAGGGACAGTGTGGTCAGCAGGCAGACACGTTTCATGGCTTCCTCTTCCCAATCTTGAGCACGCCGATCTTCGGGCAACGCGCGGCGACGGCGCAGTCGCCGCACAACGGGTACACGGGCCGGCAGATATTCTGCCCCCACGTGACCAGATACAGATTCACCACCGGCCACCAGCGCCGCGGGACGGCTTGATAGAGTGCCTGTTCGGTCTCCTCAGGGGTTCGCGTCGCGACCCACCTGAGGCGGTTCGAGATCCGGTGGACGTGCGTGTCGACGCAGATGTTGTCGCCGCTCCGGTGCGCCAGGATCAACACCAGATTTGCGGTCTTCCGGCCGACCCCCGGCAGCGTCAACAGCTCCGCCATCGTCGACGGGACGATGCCGCCGAAGCGGGTGAGCAGCTGCGCGCAGGTCTCCTTCAGGTGCACCGCCTTGTGGCGGTAGAACGACACGGGATAGATCAGCGTCTCGATCTCCGTCGGCGTCAGCCGTGCGAGCGTACTCGGCGTCCGGGCGACCTCGAACAGCCGGGCCGAGGCCGCGGCGGTCACCGGATCCCGCGTTTGCGCCGACAGCATCGTCGCAATCAGGACCTCGAAGGCGTTCTCCTGCTCCGCGGCCGCGATCTTCTCGACTGCCGGCTCCTCGAGTCCGGCGATCGCCTTGCCGAGCCGCCGCATCACCCACGTGACATCGCCGCGCGGCACCTTGGGCTGCGGGCCCAGCGTCACAGCGGCGTGAACGCGGGCTGCCCTTCGAGCACCGCGACGGCGTTGCGGACGGCAAGGTCGATCATCGCGGTACGCGTCTCGCGCGTGGCGCTGCCGAGATGCGGCACCAGGACGACGTTCTCGAGCGCGAGCAGCGCTTCGGTGACCTCTGGCTCACGCTCGTAGACGTCGAGCGCCGCGCCGGCAATCAGGCGCTCCTTGAGCGCCCAGGCCAGGCCGGCCTCGTCGACGATCGGACCGCGTGCGGTGTTGATCAGGAACGCCGTCCGCTTCATGCGCGCGAACGACTTGCGGTCGATCAGATGGCGGTTGGCCGGCTTCATCGGCGCGTGGATCGAGATCACGTCCGAACTGACCAGCAGCTCGTCGAGCGACAGCTCGTCGTCCGCGCGCGGCCCGGTGCCGCGGGCGGCGAACCTGACCTGCATCCCGAACACCGGCGCCTTGGCCGCAACGGCCTCGCCGATCCGGCCGCGCCCGATGATCCCGAGCTGCTTGCCGGCGAGCTCGCTCCCGAGCATGAAGTCGAGCGCCCATCCCTTCCAGGCGCCGCGCCGGATCAGGCGATCTCCCTCGACGAGACGGCGGGTAATCGCGAAGATCAGCCCCCAGGTCAGCTCCGCGACCGCCTCGTTGAGGACGTCGGGGGTGTTGGTGACCACGATGCCGCGCGCCTTCGCCGCCGGGACGTCGATATTGTCGTAGCCGACCGCGATGTTGGACACGACCTTGAGCTGCGGCGCGGCGTCGAGGACCTCCGCGGTGACCTTGTCGGTGACGACGGAGATCAGGCCATCCTTGTCGGCGAGGCGGGCCTTCAGCTCCTCGGCTGGCAACGCGCCGGGCTGGTCATGCACCTCCACGTCACAGCGATGCTCGATCAGCGCGAAGGACGAGGACGGGATACGGCGCGTCAGCAGAACGCGGGGGCGTGCACTAGTTGACGGAGATGGCACCGGCACAGCTCATTGAAAGTTGGGGCGGCGCGTGGCGGCCGCGGGTCAGTGGCCGTGCGACTGGCAGTAGCCGCAGTGATTGCACGGCACGGTCGGCTCGATCAGACACGGACCGCCGGCCTCGGGCAGCGCGTAGCGATGGTGGCTCGCGTGTCGATCGGTGGAACCACCTGGCCGCGACGGGGCGGTCTCGTCGAAGGCCTGCTGGCCGAGCACGCGCGCGACCGATTGCCGCACCAGCGCCCGCAATTCGTCTTCGTGGAGGCTCACAGGTCACCTCGATAGTCGATCTCGTCGACGATCCCGATGATCGCGGCGTCGACCGCGGCGGCCTTCTTGCCAAGCGCGTCGCCGGCCGCCTTGCCCTCGATCACCACCAGGACTGTTTCCCCGATGCCGGCTCCCACCGAGTCTATCGTGAGGAGCGCGGTTCCGCGCGCCTCGCCCGACGGGGTCATCGGCTGGACCAGCAGGAGCTTGGCCCCTTCGAGCTTCCCGTTCTTGCGGGTCGAGACGACGGTGCCGACGACCTTCGCTAGCTGCATGCGGTCCCCGGCCGGCTCACGACAGATCCCAGTGATCGACGATGCCGATGACGGCGGCGTCGGTGGGCGGCTCGGCAGGATAGAACGGGAAGGCGGCCTCGCGGCCGCGGACGAAGAAGACGTTCTCGCCCACACCCGCGCCGACCGAGTCGAGCGCCACCAGCGTCCGGCCGGTCGGCTCACCGGTCGTCGAGAGCGGCTGGAGGATGAGCAAGGTCGTGCCGGTCAGGTTCGCGTCCTTGATCGGCGCGACGACCTCCCCGATGACCCGCGCGAGCTGCATCGGATGTCAGCCCTGCGGGCTCGGGACGGCGATGGTGTCCACGATGCCCACTATGGCGGCGTCGACCGGGCAGTCCTTCAGGCCTGACGCCATGCGTGCCGAGCTGCCGCTGACGATGAGCACGGTCTCGCCGATCCCGGCATCGACCGTGTCGACCGCGACGAGGAAGTTGCCTTCCGGCGTGCCGTGCGGGTCCATGCCGCGCGCGATCAGCAGCTTGTTGCTGACCAGCCGCTCGTCCTTGCGCGTCGCCACGACCGTGCCCACGATCTTCGCCAGGATCATTTGGCCGGCGTGCTCGCCTTTCCGATCGGCAGCGCGTCTTCGAGGTTGGCGTGCGGCCTCGGGATCACGTGGACCGAGACGAGCTCGCCGACCCGGCGAGCGGCAGCCGCCCCGGCGTCGGTCGCGGCCTTGACCGCCGCCACGTCACCCCGGACGATCGCGGTCACGTAGCCGGCGCCGATTTTCTCCCAACCGACCAGCGTCACCTTGGCGGCCTTGACCATCGCGTCGGCCGCTTCGATCATCGCGACCAGCCCTTTGGTCTCGACCATGCCGAGCGCCTCACCCATTCTCGCCTCCTAGAAAGCTACCAGCTGCCAGCTTCGAGCCAAGTTCCGCAATCACAGGCCGCCCTTGTTCCGAGCTGGAAGCCGGAAGCTGGAAGCCGGAAGCTATTACGTCAAATGCCTGACCGCATCCTCAATCAATGCCGTGAGCTCGCGGTATGTTAGTCGAATTTCCTCGTCCGGGCCGATCGGGCGGTCGGCCGTGGAGCGGCGGACCGCCGCCAGGCGCTCACTGGTGACCAGCTGCCGGCCGGCCACGGCCGGCGCCTCGACGATCTGGCACTCAGCCTGTTCCTGATTCGACGGCTCGGCGCAAATCGGAGCGGGCGACGTGATCCCGTAATGGTCCCGCAGGCCCTGCAGCCGATCCACTTCCTGCTGGGTCAACAGCCGCTCGCCTCCGAGCATCCGCGCGACCAGGCTGATGTGCGCGAAGTGCTCGATCGTCTCCATTTTGTAGTACGCGCCGAAGAGGTCCTTCCCGATCGTCAGCGCCCCGTGATTCGCCAGCAGCATGCCGTCGTGAGCCTTCACGTATTTGCGGACGGCCTCGGGCAGCGCCATGGTCGACGGCGTGGCGTATTCCGCGATCGGAATGCTCCCCAGCGTCGTCACCACTTCCGCCAGGACGGCGCGGGTCAGCGGGATCCCCGCGACCGCGAACCCGGTGGCGGTCGGCGGATGCGCGTGGACCACCGCCTGTGCGTCGGGACGCTGGCGGTACACCTCGAGGTGCATCTGCATCTCGGACGATGGCCCGCGATCACCCGAGAGCTTGCGTCCCTCCAGGTCGGTGATGCACATCATCTCCGGCGTCATGAACCCCTTGCAGACGCTGGTCGGAGTCATGAGCAGCCGGCCGGCATCGAGCCGGACGCTGATGTTGCCGTCGTTGGACGCCGTGTACCCGCGGGCGTAGAGCCTGCGCCCCACTTCGACGATGTCGGCGCGGAGCTGGGCTTCGGACGCGCTCACCGGCGCCTCCACTCCTGACGGCACCGCTCCGAGCAGAAGTAGGCGACCCCCACACCGCTCTGCTCGGTGATTGCCTTGGACGGCGAGACGTAGACCCCGCACACGGGGTCGCGCATCAACTGCACGCTCGGCCGCGATCCTCGCGACGCCACCCCGGCCTCGCCGCTCATCCCCTGCATGACACCCCGCACGAGCATCAGCACGGCGCGCACGATGAAGAGAAGCAGGATGAGCCGAAGGAGCAGCAGCATCGCCTAGTTGGGAGCACCTGGCTGCTTTGCGGCGCCACCGGGCAGGTCGGGGTGGGCGCTGCGGATCCCGTCGAGCGCCTGGCGCGCGGCGCGCGCCTCCGCGGAGCCGGGCGCGACATCCAGCACCTGCTGGAACGCCTTCGCCGCACCTTCGAGATCCTGCTTGCCGAAGGCCCGCACGATCCCGACGTTCAGCAGCGTCTTCGAATGCTTAGGATCGATCGCCAGCGAGTGGTCGAATTGGGCCAGGGCGCGATCCGGCTGGTTCGTGTAGTAGTAGCTGATGCCGAGATCGGTGCTGACGTTGACGTCCTTCGGCGACAATTTGGCCGCCTCCTCGTACCACTTCACCGCGTCGGTGTACCGCTCCGCGTCGAAGTAGAGATTCCCGAGCTGCCCCCGACTTTCCGCGTCCTGCGGGTCGCGTTCGGCGGCGCTGCGGAGACTCGCGGCGCGATTCTCATCCAGCGCCGGGGCCGACTGGGCCGGGGCGGCCGCCGCGGTCGTGGCTGGGGGGGCCGCCGCAGGCGTGCTCACTGCCTGCTGGCTGCCGATGATCCATCCGACCAGCAGGCCGAAGAAGACGCCGGTGACGCCAAATATGACTGAATCTTTACGCACGTGTACAGGCCGGAATCAGGGAGGTCAGCCCAGGATCATAGCAGTGTCCGGCGAAACCAGTCCACCAGCGCGCCGGCGAGCGCCGGCTCGCGGTCGAGCATCATCGTGCCGTGCCCGGCGGCCTGCAGATGCATGACCTCGCGCCCCTTCGTTCCCTTCTCCAGGTCCCGCGCCGTCCGCGTCGCATACGCGTCGTCGTCGCTGACCACCATCAGCACCGGCCGGGACCCGATCTTCCGCATCGCCGGGTCGATCCGCAAGCCGCGATACTCGAGCGAGGGCGACAGCAGCGCCACACTGACGACACTCGGATCGTCGCCGGCTGCCATGGCCACGAGATTGGCCCCGAGCGAGGCCCCAAGCATGCCGATACGCCCTGACACGTCGCTGCGAGTGGCGAGGAAGCGGCGCGCCGCCTTGATGTCCGCGACCATCGGCGCGAAGCTCTCGCCGTACGAGCCCTGCGATTCGCCGTGGCCCCGGAGGTCGATCGCCAGCGCCCCGATGCCCTCGCTCGATAACCGGACGGCCAGCGCCTCGAAGTCACGCCGGGAGCGCTGGAGCATGTGCACGAGGATCACCGCCGGCCCGCGCGACGGCGGCTCGTACCACGTCGCCGCGATCGTCACCCCATCCTCAGTGCGGAAGCTCACCCGCTGCGCGGCCAAGGCGAGGCGCGGCACGGCGCTCGCGCTCAGCGAGACCAGCGCCAGGATCAGCGCCCGGCGAGTCATGACCAGGACGGCACCGGCAGCGCGATCATGCGCCCAGTGCGACCAGGTATTCGCGGACTGCCCGATCGAGCCCGACGAACAGCGCCCGGCTGACCAGGGCGTGGCCGATCGAGACTTCATCGAGATGCGGCAGCGTGCGGAACAGCGGGAGATTCGTGAGATCGAGATCGTGGCCGGCGTTTATGCCGAGTCCGAGCTCGTGCGCCAACAACGCCACGTCCGCATATCGCTGGAAGCTTGCTTGGCCTGATTCGGGGCTCGCCGCGAACGCGCGGGCGAACGGCTCGGTGTACAGCTCGATACGATTCGCCCCCATCGAGGCGGCCCACCGCGCCGCGTCGGCGGCCGGATCGATGAACAGGCTTACGCGAATCCCGTCGTCCTGCAGACGGCGCACGGTCGCCTGAATCTCGGCCGCCGGCGTCTCGGGCGGCCAACCTGCCTGGCTGGTGATCTCGCCCGGTTTGACCGGCACGAGCGTGACCTGGTCCGGCTTGACCTCGTGAATCAGCTCGAGCAGGTCGGGGCGCGGATCCCCTTCGATGTTGTATTCGACAGTACCGCCCAGCGCCCGGAGCGCGGCGGCGATGGCGCGCACATCCTCCGTAGTGATGTGCCGGGCATCGGCGCGCGGATGGACCGTAATGCCCGGGGCGCCGGCGGCGACACAGGCCGTCACCGCGTCGACGACGCTGGGCACGGTGCCGCCCCGGGAGTTGCGAATCGTCGCGACCTTGTTGACATTGACGCTCAGCCGCGGCGTGCGTGACCGCGTCATCCCAGTTGATCCTTCACGACGGCGACGATCTCTGAGGCCCAGGCATGGATCTCCGACTGATCTTTTCCTTCGAGCATGACCCGCAGCAACGGCTCGGTCCCTGAATAACGAACCAGCAGACGCCCCTGCCCGGCGAGCCGATCCTCGACGCGCGCCATGGCCGCCTTGATTTCCGGGACCTCGTGCAGATCGGTGCGCTGCCGGACACGCACGTTGAGCAGGACCTGCGGATAGGTCACGAGCTCGCCGGCGAGGTCGGCGAGCTCACGGCCGGTCTCGGCCATCACTCGCAGCACGTTCAGCGCCGTCGCGATCCCGTCGCCGGTGAAGAGATGCTCGGAGAAGATGATGTGCCCCGATTGCTCGCCGCCGATGGACAGCTGGCGGCGCACCATCTCCTCCATCACGTACTTGTCGCCGACGGGCGTGCGGATCATCTCGATGCCGCTGTCGCGGAACGCAATCTCCAGTCCGATGTTGCTCATGACGGTCGCGACGACGGCGTTACCCGCCAGCCGGCCGGTGGCCTGCATGCGCCGGCTGCACATCAGCAGGACGGCGTCGCCGTCGACGATCGCGCCATTCGCATCGACGAAGATCGCGCGATCGCCGTCGCCGTCGAAGGCGATCCCCATCCGTGCCTTGCATTCGCGAACCCGGCGCGCCAGCGGTTCGGGATGCGTGGATCCGCAATCGAGGTTGATGTTGCGTCCGTCAGGCTCGTTGCCGAGCAGGTCGACCTGAAAACCGAGGTCCCGAAAGAGACGCGGCGCCACAGGGGTCGTCGCGCCGTTGGCGGTATCGACCACGAGATGAAACGGCCCGAGGCGTTCCGGGTCGGGCAGGCACAGCCGCGCATGCGCGAGGTACGCGTCGGCGATGTCGACCTGGGTGATCGGGGCATCCGCCGAGTCCGGTACGTCCCAGCCATCCGCTGCGACGATCGCCTCGACCTCGCGCTCCAGCGCCGGCGTGAACTTCTCGCCGCGGCCGGAGAACACTTTGATGCCGTTGTCGTGAAACGGATTGTGGGAGGCGGAGATGACGATGCCGACGTCGAAGCCCATCTCGCGCGTCACATAGGCGATCGCCGGCGTCGGCACGACCCCGGCGCTGCTGATGTCCGCGCCGACCGAGCCGGCGCCGCGGGCCAGCTCGCGCTCGATCCAGTCACCGGATTCGCGGGTGTCGCGGCCGATGATGATTCTGAGCGGCCGATCGACCGCCTGCATCGCGCGAACCAGCGCCGCCCCCAGGCGTGCCACCGTCTTCGGGTCGAGAGGATAGTCGCCCGCGCGACCGCGGACGCCATCAGTACCGAACAGCTGCGGCATGGATATCGGAACCCTGATGCGCGAACCGCGTCGCGGGCGCTGCTTACCGGATCGTCACCCGGACGACGCCGGGCGTGATCGTGTCGAGACCAAAATGCTCGGCTGGATCAACCTGAACGCGGAGATTGTACCGGCCGGTGCCGAGCCCGGCAAGGTCCACGAAGGCCTCGATCCCGTCCGCGTTCAGCGCCTCGAGCGCCTCCTTCCGGCCCCGGACGGTGACCTTGGCGACCGAGGGCACGACCTGCGCTTGCAAGCCCGCACGCAGGTTCCGGAACCGCACAGGCACGCCGGTCAGCTCCCGCTCCACCGGCGCGGGCAGCACTTCGACGATGACGGTGGCCCGTGTCGGCGTGTCGAGCCGGACCGCGGCATCGGCAACCCCGACCGTGACGACGTCCCGAACGCGCTCGCGGCTGCCGGCAATGCTCACGGGCTCGGTTGTTGCGTCGGCAAGCTGGCGGACCCGGCTCTCCGGACCAATGACCTTGACCGTGGCCGGCTCGGCGGTCTGCCGCCCCACGACGAATCCTGGCGCCGGATCCCCATGGATGACCGGTTTCACCGGCACGACCCGGGTTGCCGACTGCTCCAGTTCGAGAGATACGGTTGACGGCAGGACCTGCGCCACCTGCACGCCGAAAGGCGCCCGCACTTCATCGTTGCGCAGGTGGAACAGGCGTGAGCCGGGTCGCCCGGTCGTGAGATCGAGCACCGCGATGATCTCGCCTGGATCGAGCCGGCCGAGCACCGCCGACGAGCCCCGCAGGCGCACCTCCACCGTCGAAGGGGGATCGCCGGTGATCTCCAACTGCGAGGGCATGTTCCTGAACTCGAGCGGCACCCGCATGCTGCGCTCGACGGTGTGCTCGCCCGCAACGGTGAGCCAGAGCAGGGTCGCCAGGGCGATGGCGAGAATCTTGAGGCCGAGATGCCGAAAGGGGTGGTACGCCATTGACTAGACGTCGTACGCCGGTCCCGTCGGGCGCCCGGTCCGGCGCTGCATGATCAGCGTCCGCAGCCGGTCCCGCAATTCGTCCGCGCTCAGCCCGCGCTCGATCGCACCGTCCAGCGCCAGGGCAATCTGTCCCGTCTCTTCGGACACCACGATCGCCGCCGCGTCGCTCTCCTCGGTCAAGCCGATCGCGGCGCGGTGCCGCGTCCCGAGCTCGCGGCTCACCCTCGGGTTCACCGTCAACGGCAGAAAGCACGCGGCCGCCGCCACCCGGCCCTCCTGGAGGATCACGGCGCCATCGTGCAGCGGCGAGCCCGGCTGGAAGATGGTGACGAGCAGGTCGTAGGTCAGCTCGGCGTCGAGCGGGATGCCGCTCTCGATGTAATTGCGCAGGCCGATCTCGCGCTCGATCGCCACGATCGCGCCGGTCCGCTGCGCCGCCAGCATCGTCGCCGCGACGACAACCTCCTCGATCGTCTCGCCGGCCGCCTCCTGGCGGTTGAAGTAGCGGAAGAACGGGGCCTGCCCGAAATGCGCCAGCGCGCGGCGGATGTCCGACTGGAAGATGACGATCGCCGCGAAGGCGACGTAGACGAGCATGTTGCGGATCATCCAGTTCAGCGTCTGAAGCGGCGCCAGCCGGGACAGATAGAAGAGGAGAATGATCAGCAGCGAGCCCACCGCCATCTGGACCGCCCGTGTCCCTCTGATGAGTTTGAGGAACTCATAAATCAGGACCGAAACGATCGCGATGTCCAACAGATCCCACCAGCCCAGTGCCGGCCGCTGGAACAGACTGGTGAGGTAATCGGGCATTAACTCGCTAATCCCCGTGCTGCGGCGAGAGCTGGCACACGTGGCGGGCCGAGCACCGGCTGGACCAGGCCAGAGCTGAACATAGGGGCATCCGTCAACGAGCGGCCCGTGGGATGAGCCCCCGGGACGGGCTGTAGAACTCGCCGATCGAGGTGATTAGCTTATCAGCGATCCGGCTCCCGCTTTTCAGCGTGGCGGCTTGACGCTCCGATCGACCCGGCAGCCAGGATCCGGTCGGCGACCCGGGCGACATCGGCCATCTCGCGCACGCCGTGGACGCGGACGATGTGGGCGCCGAAGAGGATGCTGGCGGTAACAGCGGCAGCGGTGCCCCACTCACGGTTCGCGGGCGGGCGAGGTCCGAGCGCGGCGTTGAGGAACGACTTGCGCGACGGTCCGGACAGAATCGGCCGATCGAGGGCCGCGAAGCGCTCGAGCTCGGCGAGCGCGGTGTAGGTGTGGCGGGCGTGCTTGGCGAACCCGAACCCGGGATCGATCACGATGGACTCGCGGCGGACGCCTGCGTCGATCGCCACCGCGATCGTGTCGCGCAGCTCCTCGCTGATTTCGGCCGTCACCGACGTATACGCCGCCTCGCGGTACATCTCGCGCGACCTGCCCCGGTTGTGCATCACGATGAGCCCGGCGCCACTCTCGGCCACGGTCGCCGCCAAGCCCCGATCGTAGGCCAGGGCGCTGACGTCGTTGACGATCGACGCGCCTCGCGCTACCGCTTCGCGGGCCACCACGGCCTTGTAGGTGTCGATCGAGACCAGCGCCTGAGCGGCCACAAGCCCTTCGATGACGGGCAGCACCCGGCGGAGCTCCTCGGCCTCCGGCACCATCTCGGCCCCGGGCCGGCTCGACTCGCCGCCGACATCGATGATGTCCGCGCCCTCAGCGATCATCTCGAGGCCACGGGCGATTGCCGCTGCGGGGTCGGCGAGAACGCCGTCGTCCGCGAAGGAGTCCGGCGTGACGTTCAGGATCCCCATGACCAGCGTGCGCTCGCCCAGCATCAGGGGCGCACGCCCCGGTAGCGGAAGGCTGTAGCGCTGGCGTGGGAGCATCATGGGCGATCCGTGCGTGTACAAGACGAGGGCGGGGCTGAACGCCCCGCCCTTTGATTGCATCGCAGCCGGTGACGCCGGCTGGCTACTCTTGCGGCAGCGGCTTGTTGAGCGGCGGCAGCGGCGGCACCATCGACGGCCGTTCCTTCTGCGCCCGCTTCGACCCGTCGTCCGGCGCGCCGGGCGCGACGACGGGTTTGAACTCCTCGAGCGCCTTGCCGTCGGCGATGTTGCGCACCTGCTCGGCGTCGAGCACTTCTCGGATGAGCAGCTCTTCGGCGATCTTCTCGAGGGCCGCGCGGTGCGTCTCGAGGATCGTCCGCGCCTTCTCGTAGTTGGTGGTGATGATCCGCTTGATCTCCTGATCGATGCGGATGGCGGTGTCCTCGCTGTAGTCCTTGTGCTGCGCGATCTCGCGTCCGAGGAAGATCTGCTCTTCCTTCTTGCCGAAGGTCAGCGGGCCGAGGGTGTCGCTCATGCCCCACTCGCACGTCATCTTGCGGGCGAGCTCGGTCGAGCGCTCGAGGTCGTTGCCGGCCCCGGTCGTCATCCCCTTGGTCGTGATCTCCTCGGCGATGCGGCCACCCAGGAGGATCGCGATCTGATCGTTCAGGTAATCGCGCGAGTAGTTGTGCTTGTCGTCGACCGGCAGCTGCATCGTCACGCCGAGCGCCATGCCGCGAGGGATGATCGTGACCTTGTGGACCGGATCCGCATGCGGCAGCAGCACGGCCAGCAGCGCGTGACCGGCTTCGTGAACCGCGGTGACCTTCTTCTCCTCGTCGTTGATGATCATCGAACGACGCTCCGAGCCCATGAGGACCTTGTCCTTGGCGAACTCGAAGTCGAGCATGCGGACGACCTTCTGGTTGTAGCGCGCGGCGTTGAGGGCCGCTTCGTTGACCAGGTTGGCGAGGTCGGCGCCGGAGAAGCCGGACGTACCGCGGGCCAGGACGTGAATGTTCACGTCGTCGCCGAGCGGAATCTTCTTGGTGTGGACGGCGAGGATCCCCTCGCGGCCCTTCACGTCAGGACGGTTGACGACAATGCGCCGGTCGAAGCGGCCCGGGCGGAGCAGCGCCGGATCGAGCACGTCCGGACGGTTCGTGGCCGCGACCAGGATGACGCCCTCGTTGGACTCGAAGCCGTCCATCTCGACCAGGAGCTGGTTCAGCGTCTGCTCGCGTTCGTCGTGACCGCCGCCGAGGCCGGCGCCGCGATGGCGGCCGACGGCGTCGATCTCGTCGATGAACACGATGCAGGGGGCGTTCTTCTTGCCCTGTTCGAACAGGTCGCGGACGCGTGACGCGCCGACACCGACGAACATCTCGACGAAGTCCGAGCCGCTGATCGAGAAGAACGGCACGTTGGCTTCGCCCGCGACGGCGCGCGCCAGCAGCGTCTTACCGGTTCCGGGAGGGCCCATCAGCAGGACGCCTTTGGGGATCCGCCCGCCCAGCTTCTGGAATTTCTGCGGCTCCTTCAGGAACTCGATGATCTCCTGGAGCTCTTCCTTGGCTTCGTCGACTCCCGAGACATCCTTGAAGGTGACCTTCTTCTGCGAGCTCGAGGAGAGCTTCGCGCGGCTCTTGCCGAACGAGAGGGCCTTGTTCCCCCCGCTCTGCATCTGCCGCATGATGAAGATCCAGAAGCCGATCATGAGCAGGATTGGCGCCCAGGAGTACAGCAGCGCCGTCCACGGGCTGGCCGACTCGGCCCTCGCCTCGATGACGATGCCCTTTTCGGCCAGCTTGTTGGCAAGCCCTTCGTACTGCGTCGGCGCGTACGAGCGGAATTTGCTCGACCCGTCGCCGAGGTTGCCGTCCTTGTACGTGCCGGTGATTTCGTTGCCGGTGATCACGACACTGGCGACGTCACCGACTTCGACTTTCTGCAGGAACTGGGAAAACGGAATGGGCGACGGGTTCGGTCGAAGCCCCGTCGAAAATTGCCAGATCAGGACCCCCACGACCACGAGGACCATCCAGAACAACAGGCTCTTGAGGGTCGAATTCAACCTAGGCCTCCTAACCGCCTTGCTTTCAAGAGTAACACGCCTTGTGAAGGCTCCGTGACCCCAAAATCCTCGGTCACGGCCGCTCCAACGACCCACAGGATGCGATCATCCCGGTCGACGACGAGCGGCACCATATCCCGCTGCTGGCGTGCGATTTTGCCGTCGACGAACAGGTCTTGCAGCTTCTTCCGCCGGCCGCTCATCCCTTTGGGACGAAGCCGGTCACCGGGCTGCCTGGACCTGACACTGAGCGGGAGCACCACCCCGGCCGGGCTCACGGCCACGGTCAGGCTTTCACGTTGCGTTCCCGCCTGCTGGCCTGTCGCCATCTCGGCTGACACGGCCCAGCCCTGCGACTCGAGCAGGACCTCTCCTGGTATAGACAGCGGAAAACGGAAAGAGTTCGCGAAGGGGGCCGCGAACATCTTCCGAAGCACGATCCGCTCGCCGATCCGCCGTGCCTGCTGCCCCGGCAGGCTCACGGCCCCGCGTTCGTTCCCCTGCGCCAGTACCAGGAGGCGCTCCACTTGGTCGAACCCGAGATAGCGATCCGGTGCGAGCCGGCCCAGCGCCATCCGGGCGACCCGTGACGCCACCGCCGGATGCAGGGACCTGAGCGCCGCGGCATCAATCTCGGCGCCGTCCCTGGTTGGTAAGACGACAGAACCGGCAACTTCGATTGCTTCCGCCTCCAGCCGGTCCTCGTCCTGGCGGGCGATCGACGCCTCCCGCGCCAGCACGTTGACGATCCCGGCCGAGAACTCGCGTTCGAGCACCGGCAGGAGATGGTGCCGCACGCGGTTCCGGGTGAACGCGGGATCGAGGTTCGACTCGTCGTCTCGGAAGGGCAGCTGTCTCGTGTCGAGATAGGCCCGCAGCTCGTGGCGACGAATATCGATCACGGGCCGGCAGATGCGGCCGCGCTGGGGCCGAATCCCGGCCAGCCCACGCGGCCCGGCGCCGCGCAGCAACTGGAGAAGAAACGTCTCGGCCTGGTCGTCGCGGGTATGTCCCGTCGCGATGGCGTCCGCGCCGATCTCGGTCGCGACTCGCTCGAACCAGGCATACCGAGCCCGCCGTCCGGCATCTTCAACCGACGTCCGCCACTGACCCGCCAGTTCACGGACGCCGACCTGCTCGACGTGGATGGGGATCTGGACATCCATCGCAAGGCTGCGGCAGAACGCCTCGTCGTCTGCGGCTGCCGCCCGGAGGCCGTGGTTCAGATGCGCAACACCCGCGAGCTCGAGCTCGTCCGCATCCTGCAACTCGCGCAGGAGGTGCAGGAGCGCCGTCGAATCCGGTCCGCCGGACAGGGCCACCAGCACGCGTCCGCCCCGCGGCCACAGGCCGTATGTGCGCACGCTCGCACGGACGCGATCGGCGAGAACCATGTCGAGGGGAGAAATGGTGGCGGTGCAGGGACTTGAACCCCGGACCCTGCGGATATGAGCCGCATGCTCTAACCAGCTGAGCTACACCGCCAGAATCTTCGATGTTAACACGGTCTTTTACTGCATTCCGAGGTTCTATGGGTTCGGAGGTTCGACAGTTCGACAGGTGCGCGTTCTACGGTTCGACAGGTTCCAAGGTTCGAAGGGTTCGAAGGGTTCGGAGGGTTCGATAGGCTCGAAGTTCGAAAGGTTCGGCAGGCTCGAGAATGCGAACCATGTGCGGCAGTTCAACCGGTCGAAGGCCGGTGCGACGGTCGAGGGTTTATCGGTGCAACCCGGAGCATAGAACCCGCGAACCGCTTGAACCTATCGAACCAGCACCTGTCGAACCCGTTCGAACCTGTCGAACCGTAGAACCGACGGCGCGCTTACGCGCTTACGTCTCGATCAGCGCGGCGGCCAAGAGCGGAATCATGATCTCGTGATGGCCGACCAAGGTGTAGCCCTTGCCGATCCCGGCGGTGGGACGATTCACGACGTTGGTCTGAGGGCGGTAGTGGCGGATGAAATCGAGGCTGACGGTGGTCAGACCGTCGAGCGGGATCCCGCGGTTGCGCGCCAGCGCCACCGCTTTCAGGAACACCTCGGGCAGCACGACGGCGGAGCCGCAGTTGAGATACACGCCGCCCCGCAGCCGCGCCACGCTGGAGACGAAGTAGCGGAAGTCGCGCAGGCTTCCTTCACCCAGCGCCGCGCCGGACGCGTCGGGATGCATGTGGATGATGTCCGTACCGATCGCGATGTGAACGGTCACCGGCACTCCGAGGCGGGCCGCGGATGCGACGACGCTGACCGATGCGTGTGGCGGCTGCATCGCAATCAGACGATCCCCGACCGCCTGGCCAATGCCCTTCCCCGCCGCGACGCCCTCGTTGATCGCCGCGTTCAGCAGGCGTCCCGACTCCTCGGCCATCCCGAACCGGCCGGGGCCGAGCGCCGCGTCGACGTCTTCAGAGGTCGCGCCGCTGAGGGCGACCTCGAAATCGTGGATGATCCCGGCGCCGTTCAGCGCGATCGCCGAGATGAATCCACGCTCCATCAGATCGACGAGGATCGGCGACAGCCCCGTCTTGATTACATGCGCGCCGAGGCCCCACACGACTCCTCGCCCGTTGTCACGCGCCGCACGGATGGCGGTGACCACCGCGCGGAAGTCCGATCCCGCCAGCAGCCCGGGCAGGGACGCCATCAGGCCGGCAACGCCCGATCCCGGCTGATAGGGCATCGCGAAGTCGGCGACCCGCGCCTTGCTGTCGCGCGAGGCCAGCGGATAGGTCGCAATCCCGGACAGGTCGAAGAGCTCGTAGGGAAAAGGCACGCGACAGGATAGATCGGGGAGGACGTGGGGCGTCGGCGGTCGGGCATCGGCGGTCGGCGGTCGGTGTTGGCGCTGCGCGCTCGGCGCTCGCCGCTGGCACTGAGCGCGTGCGTGAGCCGGATTCCGTCACCAAACCCTGAACCAGCTGACAGCAATGCCCGATCGCCGAGCCGCGACCGCCGACCGCCGATGCCCGACCGCCGACCGCCGAAAGCTACCACTCAGAGAATCAGCATCGCGTCGCCGTAGCTGTAGAACCGGTACCGCTCGCGCACCGCTTCCTCGTACGCGGCGAGGACGCGCTCGCGGCCGGCGAACGCGCAGACCAGCATCAGCAGCGACGACCCGGGCAGATGGAAGTTCGTGAGCAGACCATCGATCACCTGGAACCGGAACCCCGGGTGGATGAAGATGTCGGCCTGCGCTCGACCCGCACGAATCACCCCGTCACCACGGCGCGCCGCGTCCTCGAGCGCGCGCGTTGTCGTCGTCCCGACCGCGATCACGCGGCGACGCGCGGCACGGGCGATGGCAATCACGGCGGCTGTCTCCTCGGTGATCTCGTACGGCTCGGGATCGACGACGTGCTGCTCGACGAGGTCGGTGCGAATGGGTTTGAAG